>ENA-OQDT01001015-OQDT01001015.1-human-gut-metagenome-genome-assembly--contig:-NODE-1015-length-17361-cov-4.081815_pt1 | contig 17361 bp, 18 predicted proteins | sample MGYA00242786_ERZ504617 | MGnify/ENA primary metagenome ERZ504617 (study PRJEB26092, sample SAMD00036337) | human gut metagenome | host: Homo sapiens | study: EMG produced TPA metagenomics assembly of...
GCCCATGTCCTTACACACACGGAGCAGTCCGTCTCTTGTGGGATTGATTCCCACATTCTTCAGAAGAATCTCACTGCCTGGCACCAGAAGTCCGGCAGCGATGAAATAAGCAGCAGAAGAAATATCCCCAGGTACTGTAATTTCTCTGGCAAAAAGAGATGGTTCCGGAGCAATGGAAGCGGTAGTTCCCTCAGAAGTTACCTGAGCTCCAAAGTAGTTCAACATGATTTCTGTATGGTTCCTGGAAAGAACCGGTTCGGTGACACTGGTAATTCCGTCAGAATACATTCCGGCCAGAAGTACACAGGATTTTACCTGAGCAGAAGCAACTGGGGAATCATAGTGAATGGCCTTCAGAGGATGACCTATGATCCGAAGAGGAACACAGTTATTTCCCTTTATGCTTGCAATATCAGCGCCCATGGAAAGGAGAGGCGTCATGATCCGTTTCATGGGACGGCTCTGGATAGAGTCATCGCCGGTAAGCTCCGATACAAAATTTTGTCCTGCAAGAATACCGGAAATCAGGCGGGTAGTTGTGCCACTGTTTCCAACATCCAGAATATCAACAGGGGCAGATAATCCGTGGAGTCCTTTTCCATGAACCAGGATTTCTCCGCTGTTATTCTCAATATCAATGCCCATTTTGCGGAAACAGGAGATGGTGGAAAGGCAGTCAGCTCCTTCCAGAAAATGGGTGATCTTTGTGGTTCCTTTGGCAAGGGAACCGAACATGACGGCACGGTGGGAGATGGATTTGTCGCCTGGGACTGTAAGTTCTCCGTGGAGATTTGTAAGTTTTTTTATTTCCATAATAATCGTTCCTTAAATATAAAGTTTCATACAGTAAAAACGGGTTATCGGCTATATTACTTATAAAGAATTAGACGAGTCAATATGGCGGTTACTTCGTATTTGCTGTATTGATACAGAGTTTGTCTGAAAAATTAATTGTGATGTATCCAATAAACAACTGCCGGTGCGCTGGTTATCGCTCATAAACAATATAATTGCGCTTTTTCAAAAGTGCAATGGCCCGTTCCATAGCGTCTTCTTCATAAAATTCGATTTTCAGAACGCCCTGCTCGAATTCGCGGTTGTGGATGATGCCGATGTTTTTAAATGCTGATCTTGTCCATGGCAAGGATGGTGGCAATGGTAGCGATTCCGCCGGCCTCATCTGCAAATATCCAGATAAAGCACATAAGCCTTGCGGATAGGCCCATTATCCACAACATCAATGGAATCACGGTAATCCCTGGAGCTTGCAAACATCTGATAAATAGCATCTGCCTCCTTCCCAATCTGTAGCACAGTTGTCTACAGAACAGCGGATCTGGATCAGCATGCGGATGTAGTCGTCCAGAACATTGGAAATGTTCTCATGGTTTTCCATGCAGATCTGCTGCCACATAACGGGAGAGGAGGAGGCAATCCTTGTAATATCGCGGAAACCGCCTGCAGCGATGGTCTTCATATATTCGGCATCGTTGTCTAGGGTTTTTACCAGATTTACAAGGGCGGAAGCAATAATATGGGGCAGATGGCTTACACCTGCTGTAATAAAATCATGTTCTTCAGCTGTAAGCACCATAGGGATAGCACCAAGAGAACTGATCAGCTCTGTAAAATCTGAAATATATTCCAGTCCCACTTCCCCGCCCGGAGTAAGAATATAGTATGCATTTTCCAGAATGCGCTCGTTGGAATGGTCAAAACCGGTTTTCTCAGAACCGGCCATAGGGTGACCGCCGATAAAGCAGTCTGTCATTCCCAGCTCATCCACTTTCTGATGGATGATTCCCTTTACACTTCCCACATCTGTGATAATGCAGCCTGGCTGGCGGATCTCTTTCAGATATGCAAGGCACTGCCAGGTTGATGCTCTACCGGAGCACATAAAAATACATAATCACAGGATCCAAAGCGTGGATCCTTCATTTCCTCACAGACACCATCTATAATGCCGGTGCTAATGGCGGAGGCAAGTGCTTCCTTACTGCGGTTATAGGCCAGAATGTGGTAATCCGGATGGTACTTCCGGATGGCCTTGGCGATAGAGCCGCCAATCAGACCGAGACCGATAAAACCGATTGTCTTCATAATATAATGTCGTTTCCTTTCCTTCGTTAAAGTGAAAAATTATCTTATGATATTGTACGAGATTCCTCGCAAATTGTCAATTCCTACAGAAATGACAAAATAATCTAAACTTTTTTGAAAAAAGACCGTCAAAATCCCAGAAAATACTTGAAATTCTTCTGAATATTTAGTAAAATATGAACATATTAGACAAACAGGGAGGTATTACATATGGACGTTTTTAGAACTGACCGAATCAGAAATGTAGTGCTGTTAGGACACGGCGGTGCTGGAAAGACAACTCTGGCAGAAGCAATGGCATATCTTGCCGGCTTGACCAACCGTTTAGGCCGTGTAGAAGATGGCAATACAGTCAGTGATTATGATAAAGAAGAAATCAAACGACATTTCTCTATCACTACATCTCTGATTCCGGTCCCGTGGCAGAAGAACAAGGTAAACATTCTGGACACTCCCGGATATTTTGACTTCGTAGGAGAAGTTGAGGAAGCTGTCAGCGCTGCAGACGCAGCAATCATCGTAGTATCAGGTAAGGCAGGGGTACAGGTTGGTACCCAGAAGGCATGGAATCTCTGCGAGAAGTATAAACTTCCGCGAATGATTTTCGTTACCGATATGGACGTGGACGATGTAAGTTACCGTAAGGTAGTAGATCAGCTTACCGAGCTTTATGGCAAGAAGATTGCCCCGCTGCATTTCCCGATCCGTGAAGATGGCAAGTTCGTGGGATATGTTAACGTTGTGAAGCAGGCCGGAAGAAAATATATCGACAAGGGACAGAAGGAAGAGTGCGAGATTCCTTCTTATCTGGATGAGTATCTTGAGAAGTATCATGATATCCTGATGGAATCTGTAGCAGAGACCAGCGAGGAATTCATGGATCGTTATTTTGAGGGAGACGAGTTCTCCGTTACAGAAGTTTCCGCAGCACTTGCCGCCAATGTACAGGATGCAAGCATTGTTCCGGTATGCATGGGATCCCCGATCAATCTTCGCGGCGTATCCAACCTTCTGGACGACATCTGCGGATATTTCCCAAGCCCGGACAAACGTTCCTGCAACGGTATTTCCCAGAAGACCAACGAGATTTTTGAAGCAAATTACGATTTCGCCAAAGCAAAATCAGCATATGTATGGAAATCCATCGTGGATCCATTCCTTGGCAAGTATTCCCTGATCAAGGTTTGCTCCGGTGTTATCAAATCTGATGATACCCTTCTCAATGTTGAGAAAGGCACAGAAGAGCGCCTGAACAAATTATATGTTCTTCAGGGTTCCAAGCCTATCGAAGTTCCAGAGCTCCATGCAGGTGATATCGGTGCAATTGCCAAATTAGTCAGTGTTCAGACTGGTGACAGCCTTGCCACCAAGGCGAATCCGGTTCTTTATCCGAAAGCAATTCTTTCCACACCTTATACCTATAAGAGATTTAAGGCTGTGAACAAGGGCGATGAGGATAAGATTTCCCAGGCTCTTGCCAAGATCATGAGCGAAGACAGGACTGTTCGTGTTGAGAACGATGGTGCTAACCGTCAGAGTCTGATCTATGGTATGGGCGATCAGCATCTTGATGTTATTGTCAGCATGCTGAAAGAGCGTTATAAAGTTGATGTAGAGCTTTCCAAACCGAAGGTTCCATTCCGTGAGACCATCCGCAAGAATTCTGACGTAGAAGGCAAACATAAGAAACAGTCCGGCGGACATGGACAGTATGGACATGTTAAGATGCGTTTTGAGCCGTCTGGCGATATGGAGACTCCATACGTATTTGAGCAGGTTGTTGTTGGTGGTGCAGTTCCGAAGAACTACTTCCCGGCAGTCGAGAAGGGCCTTCAGGAATGTGTTCAGAAAGGACCTCTTGCAGCATATCCGGTAGTTGGTGTAAAGGCTACTCTTTATGATGGATCTTATCATCCGGTAGATTCCTCAGAGATGGCGTTTAAGATGGCTACCATCCTTGCATTCAAGAAAGGCTTCATGGATGCTTCTCCGGTACTGTTAGAGCCAATCGTTTCCATGAAGGTTACAGTTCCGGATAAATATACAGGTGACGTTATGGGCGATCTGAATAAGCGCCGCGGCCGTGTTCTTGGAATGAATCCGGATCATAACGGAAATACCATTATTGAAGCTGACGTTCCTCTTCTTGAGATTTATGGATATTCCACAGATCTTCGTTCCATGACTGGCGGAAGTGGTGACTTCTCCTACGAGTTCGCCCGCTATGAGCAGGCTCCTGGTGATATCCAGCAGAAAGAGATCGAAGCAAGGGCAAGTAAGGTTGACGCTGCTGATGAATAAGTAGTATAATGAGACGGAGAATTTCTTGAAGAAGTTCTCCGTCTTTTATGATGGAAGTTCATATGAGGAAAGAAGGAGGAATATTATGAACAGAAAAGGAATCAAAAAGATTATGCTGTTTTTACTTGCTTTTATGCTTGTATTTCCGGTTTATTCATTTGGAAAAGCAGAGGCGGTTCAGGCAGCAGCATTAAAAGCACCGAAGCTTTCCAAGGTGGTACGTGTAAACAAAAGTGTTAAAATTACCTGGAAAAAGAGTAAAGGCGCTTCCGGCTACTATGTTATGCGTAAGACAGAAAATAGTTCCTGGAAAAAAATCAAAACTGTGAAAGGCGGTTCCAAAACATCTTACACAGATAAAAAAGTGAAGAGTGGAACTACATACTACTACACAGTAAAAGCCTACAAAGGAAAGAAAGTAAGTTCCTATAACAAAAAAGGACTGAAAATTGTTTATGAGGTGCCAACCACAACGAAACCGGATACTGCCGGCGGAAATACCACAGCAACAGGTTCCACTGCTGCAAATACAGCTTCCGAATATACCATTGAAACGGATGTGGTACTTTCCGGTTCCGGTTCCGGTTACCATGCGAAGCTGGTTGCCTGCACAGCGACCTCTGCAGTAAGCTTTGGTATCCAGTATGACAAGCATGCAAGAGCTCCTTATACAGGTAAGGCGTGGTTCATGATCGAGAATGTAGCCCACAATGGTGCAGGCGGTCAGAACTATATCTGGGTTCAGAAAGCGGCCAGAGATAAGACTTACCATGTAATGCTGACTGTGAAAAAAGACGGAACCTGCAATTGCTATATCAATGGCAAACTTGTCAAAACAGTTAAAAACAGCAGCCTTGCAAACACAACTGTCTATCTTCGCGTAGAGGGTTCTGCAAGATTAAACGGAGATTCTGTAAATGCCACATTCAGCAATATTGAATTGAAGGCTGACGGCAAATATTATGCAGATAAGATCTGGGGTACACATGATTTCACAACCAATAAGGGAATCAAGGCAGATGCTTCCGGATATGCAGCTTCCAAGAGAGTGACGATCAAAGGAAAAGTAAAAGGACTGGCAAGTGGTCAGGACTGGGATAGTGCATACGAGCAGGTATCCGGAATCATTCAGTTTGTGAACTGATAGAATGAGATATAGTAGAATGACAAATTATTCTAAACGGACATGCTGCTGCAAATGACATCACTATATATGGAATAAAAACAGCATTCAGACAGAATTATGAAGAAGTATATTCTGTCTGGATGCTGTTTTATTTATAAAATAATAATCTTAATATAGCATTTACAGGATCTTAGTTGTCCATTTACTGCAGTCCCACACCTGTGAAACCACATCCTGATAAAATTCCGGCTCATGGCAGATGAGAAGCACACTTCCACGGTATTCCTTTAGTGCCTCCTTCAGAGCCTCTTTTGCATCCACATCCAGGTGGTTGGTAGGCTCGTCAAGAAGAAGGACATTTGTCTCTTTGTTTACCAGCTTGCAAAGGCGGACCTTGGCCTGCTCACCGCCGGAAAGCACACGGACCTGACTCTCAATATGTTTGGTGGTGAGACCGCATTTTGCAAGTGCGGAGCGGACTTCATACTGGGTATAAGACGGGAATTCTGCCCAGATCTCATCAATACAGGTGGTTTTGTTGTCACCTTTTACTTCCTGCTCAAAATATCCGATCTGCAGATTGTCCCCTAATTCCCTGGTTCCCTTTAATGATGGGATCAGACCAAGAATACTTTTCAGAAGTGTGGTTTTTCCAATTCCGTTGGCACCTACAAGCGCGATTTTCTGGCCTCTTTCCATGGAAAGGGTGAGAGGGCGGGAAAGGGGCTCGTTATATCCGATCACAAGATCCTTTGTCTCGAAGATGTATTTGCCTGGGGTGCGTCCCTGTTTGAAATGAAACTCCGGTTTTGGTTTCTCGGCAGCCAGTTCGATCACGTCCATTTTGTCTAGCTTTTTCTGGCGGGACATTGCCATATTTCTGGTGGAAACCCGGGCCTTGTTTCTGGCAACGAAATCCTTCAGTTCGCTGATTTCCTGCTGCTGGCGGCGATAAGCCGCCTCTAACTGAGCTTTTTTCACTTCATAGACTTCCAGGAAGTGGTTATAATCGCCTACATAACGGTTCAGCTCCTGATTTTCCATATGATAAACGATATTGATCACATCATTGAGAAACGGAATATCATGGGAAATAAGGATAAAAGCATTCTCATATTCCTGAAGATAGCGTTTCAGCCATGCAATGTGCTCTTCATCCAGATAGTTGGTGGGCTCATCCAGAAGAAGAATATCTGGTTTCTCCAGAAGCAGCTTGGCAAGGAGCACCTTAGTACGCTGCCCGCCGCTGAGATCTGTGACATCACGGTCAAGTCCAAGATCCAGAAGACCAAGTGCCCGGGCAACCTCTTCTACCTTGGAATCAATTACGTAGAAGTCGTGCATGGTCAGGGTATCCTGGATAGTTCCCAGTTCCTCCATAAGAACTTCCATTTCTTCCGGGGAGGCTTCGCCAAGGGAATCGCAGATAGTATTCATTCGTTCTTCCAGTTCAAAAAGCCAGGAAAAAGCAGATTTCAGCACGTCGCGGATGGTCATGCCAGGAGCGAGGACAGAATGCTGGTCCAGATAACCTACGCGGACATTTTTTGCCCACTGGATCCTGCCCTCATCCGGCATCAGTTTGTCAGTTACAATATTGAAGAAGGTGGATTTTCCCTCTCCGTTGGCGCCTACCAGGCCAATATGTTCTCCTTTTAAAAGACGGAAGGAAACATCATGGAAAATGGCTCTGTCACCAAAGCCGTGGGTAAGGTGTTCAACATTTAAAATACTCATAGATAACTCCTGTTCTTAAATCAGAGCGTGCTTGAAACAGGCTCCGGTATATATAGATAGCAGCTTGCGGTTTGCAGAGCAGCCGTTTTGCAAATTCAGGGCTGTATGCAAAATGCAAAGAGGGAAAAACGGTTACAATCAGGATAACTGCTGGATTCCTGCAATATCTGGTGAAGCCATCAGAGAATAGTTTGTATAATAAACTACAAATCCCGGTTTGGCTCCAGCCGGCTTTTTCACATTCTTTTTCTGGAGATAATCAATCTCTACCTTTGGTGCAGTGCGTCCCTTGGAATAAAAGGCTGCAAGATTTCCTGCTTCTTCAAAGGTGCGGTCCGGAAGTGTGCCGTCTTTTGTCTTTACCACAACATGGGAGCCCGGCATCTTTTTGGCATGGAACCACCAGTCATTTCCTGTGGCAAATTTAAAGGTCAGCTCATCATTCTGGTAGTTGTTTTTTCCTACATAAATATCGTAGCCATCACTGGAAACATAATGGAAGGGTTTGGATTTCACCTGCATTTTGGCACCTTTTTTATTTCCGTAGTGGCGCTTCACATAGCCGTATTCCATAAGCTCTTCCTTGATCTGGGAAAGGTCGCTCTCCTCAGCGGCAATGTCCAGGGCATTGGAGATGGATTCCAGATGTTCGATCTCGCTGGTGGTATCTGCAATCTGAACCTCCAGAGCTTCCTGGGTACGCTTCAGCTTACCGTAACGATCGAAATACTTCTTGGAATTCTCCTGAGGAGTCAGGGTAGGATCAAGAGGAATGGTGATTTCTTCTCCATTATAATAGTTCACAGCCTTAAAGGATTTACAGCCTTCTTCCAGACCGTAGCCGTAGGTGTTGATCAATTCGCCGTAAACCTTGTATTTGTCCTTTTTTTCAGTATCTTTCATCTGCTTCTGCTGAAGGCTTAATTTTTTGCGGTTGCGGTCAAGGGCAGTCTGGACGATCTTTCGGAGGTCCGCAGATTTCTGACGGATACGGGTGATCACGTCGCGGGAGGCATAATAGGTTTCCAGCATCTCTGACACAGATTCAAAGGTCCGGGTGGTGAAGCCTTCTCCATATTGGGAAAAAGGAAGAACACCGTACTCAACCGGCTCGTCCCCTTTGAAAACAATAACCGGGGTAAATTCTTCCCTCCGGATCTGTTCCATTAAACGGGTGAATTCTGTATAAAGCTGCTCTCTGGTATTCTCATCTAATGTCTGGACATCATCATTTCCATCAATGGAAGCGCGATAGCAAAGCTCCTGAGCCATTACCGGGCTGAAACCGGTAAGCGTCTGATAGAGAGCTTTGGAGACAGCATTGGATCTGCCACATACTTTTTCCATGAAATCCTCTCTGGAAATGGTAAGAGGATCCAGCTTGTCCTGAGTGTGGGGGATGAAATAAGGACGTCCTGGCAGAACTTCACGTACAGAACTTACGTTGCAGGATACGTGCTTGATACTATCCAGGATCATATTATTATCATCACAGAAGATAATGTTGCTGTGCTTTCCCATCAGTTCCATAATGAGAACCTTATGGCATACATCACCAAGTTCGTTCAGGTGCTCCAGCTCAAATTCTACAACACGCTCCAGACCAGGCTGGCGTATCGCAGTGATCCTGGCGCTTCCGATGTGCTTGCGGAGAAGCATGCAAAAATTAGGAGCAGTCAAAGGGCTGATCCGGTTTTTGCCTGTAAAATAGATCAGAGGCAGGGAGGCGCTGGCGGAGAGAAGCAGACGCTTCTGACCATTTGCACCTTTTCCGGTGATCAGCAGTTCGTCACTTTCCGGCTGGGCAATTTTGTTAATGCGTCCCCCGGAGAGATTTTTATTTAATTCAGAAACCATTGCAGCAATGGTAATTCCGTCAAAAGCCATAAAAAACTCCTTTCTGTTGACAGGTTACCGGTCGCTCCGTGACCAGTAACCGTGACATGCAGACTTTATTATAACAGCAAAAAAAGGATTTGACTAGGGTTTTAGAATGAACTATAATAAATCTGTATGCGTAGGCAACTGTGAACGGTAACCTGCGTAGAGTTATTGCCTGAATATCAGAGATGATTCTGTTATGCGGAATGGTACTCTTTTCAGACAGTATTCGGAATAAAAATAAAGAAAGAGATTACTATGATAAAAAGTATGACCGGCTTTGGAAGGGCCGAGGTGATTACAAAAGAGCGGAAAATCACCGTTGAGTTAAAATCCGTCAATCACAGATATCTGGATCTGAGTATCAAAATGCCAAGGAAGCTGGTTTTCCTTGAGGGCGCGATCCGGAATCTTATGAAGACCTATATGCAGCGTGGTAAAGTGGATGTGTTTATCACATATGAGGACTACACCTTAAGCTGTGGCGCACTGAAGTATAATAAGGAGCTTTGCAGGAGAATATCTTGCATATATCCGTCAGATGGCAGACGGAATTTGGCCTTGAGAACGATGTGAAGGCAGGAGCTCTTTCCCGTTATCCGGACGTGCTGACTATGGAGGAGCAGTCTGTAGATGAGGACGCATTATGGGCAGTTCTGGAAGCACCGCTTCGTGAGGCCTGCGAGAAATTTGCCCAGTCCCGTGCAAGAGAGGGAGAGAATCTGAAGAACGACCTGATCGCCAAGCTGGATGCTCTTGATGAGAAGGTAAGTCAGGTAGAAGCCCGCTCTCCGGAGGTTGTGGATTCTTACAGAGAGAAGCTGGAAGCCAAGGTTCATGAGCTTCTGGAGGATTCTCAGATCGAAGATTCCCGTATTGCAGCAGAAGTTGTCCTGTTCTCTGACAAGATCTGCAACGATGAGGAAACCGTCCGTCTCCACAGCCATATCCAGGGAATGAAGAAGATGCTGGAGGAGAAGGAAGGCATCGGACGCAAGCTTGATTTTATGGCACAGGAGATGAACCGTGAGGCAAATACCATTTTGTCGAAATCAAGTGATCTGATTATTTCCAATATAGCGATTGATCTGAAGACAGAGATTGAGAAGATCAGAGAACAGGTTCAGAATGTGGAGTAACCTAGTACATCGTTTTCGAAATAACTATACCACTCACTTGTCTGTGAATCCGATTGCACAGGTATAAAAGCCTCGGCGTAGCCCGCTACGCCTGCGTTTTTATACCTGCACACTCGAATCTGCATCCTGCGTGATTGGTATAGTTATTTACGAAGCGATGTACTAGAGAATCAAAGACGTAAGCTTTCCTTATTGACAGAAGGGTGAAAACATGGCAAAATTAATCAATATCGGATTCGGCAATGTGGTGAATTCCCAGAAAATCGTAGCTGTGGTAAACCCGGATGCCGCTCCGGTGAAACGAATGGTTCAGAGTGTGAAGGGTTCCAATTCCCTTGTGGATGCCACTCAGGGAAGAAAGACCAAGTCTGTGATCGTTACCTCAGACCACATTCTGATATTATCTGCGATCCAGCCGGACACGATCGCCCGCAGATTTGCAGAAGTTATAGAAAATAAGGGAGAGGGCCATGAGTAGAGGAGTTTTGGCAGTTGTTTCCGGATTTTCCGGAGCAGGAAAAGGCACCATTATGAAAAGCCTGATGGCGAAGTACGACAATTACGCATTGTCTGTATCTGCCACCACCAGAAACCCCAGACCAGGGGAAGAAGACGGAAGAGAATACTTTTTCCGCACAAAAGAAGAATTTGAGGAAATGATCCGTCAGGATCAGCTGATCGAATATGCCCGGTACGTGGAGAATTACTACGGCACACCTAAGGCTTATGTGGAGGAGCAGTTGTCAGCAGGCCGGGATGTGATCCTGGAGATCGAGATTCAGGGAGCCCGCAAGATCAAGAAGAAATTCCCGGAAGCTGTGCTGGTATTTGTAACAGCGCCCTCCATGGAGGAACTGAAAGAGCGTCTTGTTGGAAGAGGCACTGAGACTGCGGAAGTGATCCACCAGCGTCTTGCAAGAGCTGCACAGGAGGCAGAGGGAGTTGACGAGTACGACTATCTGCTGGTGAATGACCAGCTGGAGGATGCTGTAGACAGGCTTCATAATATTATTCAGAGCGAACATTTCGCCATGAGGCGAAACCTTGGTTTTATCCATGAGATCCAGGCACAGGCAGCAAAGTTTGTGGAAGAATAATCCAAATAAAGAGCAGATGAAACTGCCATAAAATGAAATATCGATTTGCGACTTTATTCGCGAAAATACAGTTTGAAGCTGCGAATCTTTATAAAAATTATAACAATAATCACAATTTTTGAAAGGAGTATATATATGATCCATCCATCTTATTCTGAGTTAATCGAAGCAATCAATACCAACAATGAGGACGACGATGAGAGCATGGTGCTCAACAGCCGTTATTCCCTGATTCTTGCTACAAGCAAGCGTGCGCGTCAGCTGATCGGCGGTGCAAAGCCGTTGGCAGATAATGTTAAAGGCAAGAAACCTCTTTCTATCGCAATTGACGAGTTATATCACGGAAAGGTTAAGATCCTTCCAGGTAAACATGAGGAAGAGGATTTAGCAGAGATCGCAGGACATTCTGCAGAGGAGATTGCTGCTGAAGAACCTGCAGCTGCAGTTGATCCTGCTGAGTCTGAGGAGAGTGCAGAATAATATGAAATTACTGTTCATTTCCCTTGGATGTGATAAGAATCTGGTAGATTCTGAGGAAATGCTTGGAATGCTTGCTGCAGACGGACATGAGATCGTTGATGATGAGGACGAAGCAGAGGTCATTATTGTCAATACCTGCTGTTTTATCGGTGATGCCAAAGAAGAAAGTGTAAATACCATTCTTGAAATGGCAGAGAAGAAAAAGGCAGGTACCTGCAAGGTGCTGATCGTTACCGGCTGCATGGCACAGCGTTACAAGAAAGAAATTTCAGAGGAAATACCTGAAGTGGATGCTATTCTTGGTACAACCTCTTACGGCGATATCAGCAAGGCTGTAAAGGAAGCCCAGGCAGGCAGACACTTTGAAGAGTACAAGAGCATTGATTTTCTTCCGGATATTTCCGGTAAGCGTATGTTGACCACAGGTGGACATTTTGCATATCTGAAAATTGCAGAAGGCTGTGACAAGCATTGTACCTACTGTATTATCCCAAGACTCCGGGGCGGCTACAGAAGCGTGCCTATGGAGCAGCTCGTAAAAGAAGCCCGGTCTCTTGCTGAAAAAGGGGTGAAAGAGCTGATTCTGGTTGCCCAGGAGACTACTGTATATGGTAAGGACATCTATGGAAAGAAATCTCTTCATGTCCTTTTAAAGGAGCTTTGCAAAATAAAGGGAATCCGCTGGATCCGTATTTTGTACTGTTACCCGGAAGAGATTTATGATGAGCTGATTCAGACTATGAAGGAAGAGAAGAAAATCTGTCATTATCTGGATCTTCCGATCCAGCATGCAAGTGACCGTGTGCTGAAACGCATGGGCCGCCGTACCACCAAGCAGGAGCTGGTGGATATTATTGGCAGGCTGCGCCGGGAGATCCCGGATATTTTCCTTCGTACAACCCTGATCAGTGGTTTTCCTGGAGAGACACAGGAAGACCACGAAGAACTGATGGAGTTTGTGGATGAGATCGAGTTTGACCGCCTTGGTGTTTTCCCATACTCTGCTGAGGAGGATACCCCGGCAGCCACTATGGAAGATCAGATTCCGGAGGAGGTCAAGGAAGCCAGACGCGATGAGATCATGGAACTTCAGCAGGAAATTTCTCTTGAAAAGGGTGAGAGCCGCGTTGGTCAGGTGCTGACTGTTATGATCGAGGGCAAAGTATCTGGAGAGAGTGCGTACATTGGACGTACTTACGGAGATGCGCCGAAGGTCGATGGATATATTTTTGTACAGACTGGCGAACTTCTCATGACAGGAGATTTTGCGAGAGTCCGGGTTACCGGAGCTCTGGAGTATGATTTGATAGGAGAGCTGGAAGATGAATACACCGAATAAACTGACTATTGCCAGAATGATCCTGGTACCGTTTTTTGTATTATTTATTCTGACTGGCTGGGGCGGAGATGCCAACCGCTATATCTGCCTTGCTATTTTTGTAGTGGCAAGTATTACGGACTGGTTTGACGGTCATCTTGCCCGCAAGAATAATCTGGTTACCAATTTTGGTAAATTCATGGATCCTCTTGCTGACAAGCTTCTTGTTTGTTCTGCACTGATCTGCATGATCGAGCTTGACCGCCTGCCGGCATGGTTCGTGATCATTATCATTGCAAGAGAATTTATTATCAGTGGCTTCAGACTGATCGCTGCCGAGAACGGCGTTGTCATCGCTGCAAACTACTGGGGCAAATTTAAAACTGCATCCCAGATGGTCATGATCATTCTTCTGATCCTGAACTTTGGGGGAGCTTTTGAAATACTGACACAGGTTTTTGTATGGGCATCACTTGCTCTGACGGTGATCTCTCTGATCACTTATATTGTGCAGAATAAGAATGTAATTTCCATGCAGGAATAAAATAGCTGCTGCCCGCGAAACGTTTTTGCGTGCAGAGAGTGAGAATATCTGAATGTAAATCAGCCAGCATCTTTGTGAGCAGAGATGTTGGCTGATTTCAAACATGCTCTGGAAAAGAGGTATATATATGATTGCAGAACTTGTAGCTGTAGGAACTGAGATTTTGCTGGGAAATATTGTAAACACCAACAGCGCATATCTTTCTGAGAAATGTGCCCAGCTGGGACTTTCTGTTTACTATGAGTCTGTTGTGGGAGATAATCGCGACCGAATGAAAGCTGTGATTGCATCTGCCCTTGACAGATCTGACGTGGTAATTCTTTCAGGAGGTCTCGGACCAACGGAGGATGATCTGACTAAGGAAGTATGTGCTGAGGTAATGGGACTTCCTCTTTCTGAAGATCCTCATTCCCGTAAGCGTATTGAGCGTTATATGAAGGAATATAAGAAGAATCATCCGGACAGACGTGTGACCTCCAATAATTATAAGCAGGCGCAGGTTCCGGAAGGCGCTATTGTGCTTGATAACCACAACGGTACAGCACCTGGTCTGATCCTTGAGAAAAATGGCAAGACTGCCATTCTTCTTCCGGGACCGCCTAACGAGCTGATCCCTATGTTTGAGGAGTCTGTTTTCTCATATCTTCGCAAGAAACAGCCGGAGATCATCTGCTCCCAGGTTGTGAAGATCTGTGGAATCGGTGAGAGCCAGGTGGCTGCCGATATCCAGGATATGATCGAGGCCCAGACAAATCCAACTCTTGCCCCATATGCAAAGACAGGAGAGGTTCATCTCCGTATTACAGCCAAGGGTGAGGATGAGAAATCCTGCAAGAAGCTGATCAAACCTGTAGTAAAGGAACTTCAAAAGCGATTCGGCAAAAATGTATTTGCCCTGGATGCGGACAAAACGCTGGAAGAATCTGTTGTGGATCTGCTGAAGGAGAAAAAATTAACTCTGTCTCTTGCAGAATCCTGTACAGGTGGTGCCATTGCTGCCCGCATTGTAAATGTTCCAGGTGCTTCCCAGGTGTTTACCCATGGATTTGTTACTTACAGCAACCGTGCCAAGAGAGAATGCCTTGGGGTGAAGAAATCCACGTTGAAAACAGTAGGAGCTGTTTCTGCAAAATGTGCCAGACAGATGGCAAAGGGCGGCTGCGCAGCTTCAGGAGCTGATATCTGTCTTTCTGTTACCGGCCTTGCAGGCCCGGATGGCGGAACCAGTGAGACTCCTGTTGGAACCGTGTTTATGGGTTGCTGCTGTAATGGACATACGATTACCCCGGGGAATTATCATTTTACCGGAAACAGAACCAAGATCCGTCAGCAGGCTGTTGCCAGTGCACTGGTGCTGCTTCGCGAGTGCATGATGGGAGAAGTTGAGGAGTAAGTTTTCTTAAGCGCAGAAAATGCTTTACTTTATCATCTTCATCAGGTTTACCACTTTATCAAGCTTTGCACGTTCCCGGGGGCTTTTTCCCATTTTCAAAACCTCAATGATGGTATTGATTTCATTACTGTTAAAGTTCAGACCGGCATTTCTCCCCTGGGAAGCTGCATTCATAATAAATGGCAGCAGATCAGAGGGAGATTTTCCGGCTCCTTGCCGGGCCATCTGCTGGAGCATGTCAAGCTTGTTTTTGTCGATACCTGCAAGCTTTGGATTATCCTGCCAGTTGTCATCCATATGGAATCATTCCTTTCTTATATAGTAATGCTGCCAATTGGCGACATGTCCGTTTTGAATGAAATTTTTCTGTTTTTACTGTCGTTCTTCTTCGCAATTATCTTCTGGAGATGGTTCATTCATCATCCTCAGCATTTCTGCCATGGTCATCATATTGGTGATCTGATCCAGAGTCTTTCGTATATCTCCAAAACAGTAGCGGCGCAGGTCGTTTATGACTTCAAGAGGCTGGGCAGGGGCTGCTGCAGCCTGTATCTGCATGGCTTCTGACGGCTTTGTAAAAAGAGCGACTGTATTGGAAAGTTCCCTGGCTTTTGCAAAAACGGACAGAAACTGTTGCTGCCTGGGTGGAAAATAGGGGATGAGAGCTTTTAACAGCTGTCCCTGGTCAGTTCCCACCATCTGATCCAGAGCTGTCTGGGCAATATATTCCTGATCCATAAAAATCCCTTTTCTATATCTATGTTGTTGTTATTAAAATATGACGACGGTTTGAAAACGGTGAAATCTTCTGCAAATTGTGACGCACATTCTGCAGAAAGCATTTTTCAAACACGCTCTGACATCTGTAACATATTCTATAGCAGGGGGATGTATGAATTTCCCGCAAAGTCAGGAGGGAAAGTTATGAGAAGAGAAAATGAAAAGCTTATTATAGATGGAAATGCCATATACGAGCTGGATCTGGAATGTGTGCGAAAGAAGCAAGGAAAACAGGAAGGAAATGGCAGGTGTGTGGAGCAGTCAGAAGAAAGAAGGCAGTCCGCAAACCATACCGGGGATTAAAGACAATTTGCAGGAGAGAGTTTCTACCCAGAGCGTGGTTGAAAAAGAAACAAGGAAACGTAAGAATGCTTTTAGAATATGTCTGAAAAAAGGGGACAGGGGAAAATTCCCGCTGTCCCGATTTTTTTTGAAAAGGACTGAGAAGACAGCCTTTTTCATATGTAGGGAAATCCAGATCAGCATGCCGCAGCCATTTTCCCCATCCAACCGCAGAGAAGCAGAAGGATGATAATGATCCAGCAGCAGTCACCATTTCCGTTGCCACAGCTGTTGTTGCAGCCAATACCGTTGCCGCCGCATGCGCAAAGAAGAATGATGATCCAGAGAATATTGCATCCACAGGAGCCGTTCCCGAAGGAAAGCCCACATCCATTGTCACATCCGCAGCCATTATTACAACCGCAGTTACCACATCCGCAACCGGATCTTTCCTCGCCGCAGCCACAGTTTGTAGCAGCTAAATCACTCATGCTGTTACCTCCAGAAAATGTTTACAGTTCATCATATGGAGGGGACAGGGGGTGTGTGACAAAGCAGTTGACAGAAAAGAGAAATTTGGCTATAATAAACTGAAACGTAATATTTCTGTAATCTTTGAAAAGAATTCGACATAAAATATATAAAACAAGGATTGATTTGTTAAGAATTAAGTCTGCGAAGCAAACGCTGTTTTTTGTGAACAAAGTTCACAGAAAACCCGAGAATCTCAGCGCGAAATCATGCGAATGCATGATTTCTGTGCATCGCGAAGCGTGTTACTGGTCACGGAGTAAACAGTAACTGTTTGTGAAAAGCAGAGGTGGGAAAGCTTCGGAATTAGTCAGGTCAAAGAGAGGAAAATGCTATGATAAAAGAAGAGAGAAACAGAAAGCAAAGTCTGGCTCTGGTGCTGCTTGTGATTGCCACATTATGTACGGTTTTTCTGATGACAAGGGATGTTCAGGCTGCGAAAGCCGGATTTAAGACTATAAACGGCAAGACCTACTACATAACAGCCAGCGGAGCCAAGCAGAAAGGCTGGCTGACTCTGAACTGATTCAGCTCATCGGTCCTGCGGATGCGACCATCGCCAAGGTAAATGACATATACCGCAAGGTGATTTACATGAAGACATCTGACTATGCGGCGCTCATTTCCATAAAGGATGGCATAGAGCAGG
>ENA-OQDT01001017-OQDT01001017.1-human-gut-metagenome-genome-assembly--contig:-NODE-1017-length-17346-cov-3.805680_pt1 | contig 17346 bp, 13 predicted proteins | sample MGYA00242786_ERZ504617 | MGnify/ENA primary metagenome ERZ504617 (study PRJEB26092, sample SAMD00036337) | human gut metagenome | host: Homo sapiens | study: EMG produced TPA metagenomics assembly of...
CCAGATCATTGATCTGCCCGAACAAAGGCAGCAAAATAAAAGTAACGGCGAAAAAAACATAAACATGCCAAAAGCCATAAAGGCCAGGATGATCGCCACCACACGCGACAAATGGATAGTACCCTGTCCCACGGTGATCTTGGAAAACATATTCGACACCGGGTACAGGGCAAACGCCAGACCTATCGCTAAAAGAATAGGGAACAGAAACGTAGCGAGCTCGTATAAAATAAAGGATACGCCCGCCGCTACTGCCAATTTAAAGTTGTACTGTTTCTCAGCAGCTTGATACTTTTGATCATTTTTTTGCTTACTTATTGCAGAAACGGATTTCTGCGCCTCTCCCATCCCACTGTAGTTGCAGGTCCATGTCCCGGCAAAAGCTTTGTTTCGTCAGGCAAAACCAGGATTTTATCTTTGATAGAATTCAAAATCTGTTTGTAAGAGCCACCCGGCAGATCAGTACGGCCGATAGACTCGGCAAACACCGTATCGCCGCAGAACACCACATCACCGCAGACAAGGCAAACGCCGCCGCGGGTATGACCGGGAGTTGCCAGCACTTTAAAATCAAGTCCGGCTTCGGTAACAGTTTCCCCATCCTTAAAAATTTTATCAGCAGGCGCAAAAGCTGCGTCCATACCCATATATGCCGAAAGATTGCTGGTCGCCTTCGTCAGCATCTCCGCATCTTCCTCACTGATATAAACTCTGGCTCCGGTAGCCTTACGCACCTCGTCCAAACCCATGATATGGTCGCTGTGACCATGTGTGACAAAAATCGCATCAATAGTGATACCTTCTTTTTGGATCGCGGCAACGATCCTGTCACCGTCTCCGCCCGGATCAACAACAACACCGTGACCGGTAGCTTCGTTGACCGCTATATAGCAGTTAGTACCAAGCATACCAACTTCCATTTTTAAAAACCTTCATGTCGAACCTCCTAAAAATTCTTTTTACTGTCTAATAAAATCGTTACCGGGCCATTATTTACAAGGCTCACAAGCATATGCGCCTGAAACTTCCCGGTGCCGACGCTAAGCCCCTTCGCCCGTGCACCGGCCACAAATTTTTCATAATAAGCATTGGCCATTTCAGCACCCGCCGCCTTATCAAATGACGGCCGTTTACCCTTGCGGCAATCGCCGTACAAAGTAAACTGTGAAACTACTAGAAGCCCGCCGCCCACATCTGCTACCGACAGGTTCATTTTTTCCTGTTCGTCCTCAAAAATGCGCAGACCAGCTACCTTATCAAGCAAATACTCCAAATCCCTGTCTGTATCTTCCTTCTCGACCCCCAGCAGTACTAAAAGGCCCTTGCCAACACTGCCTACCATGGCGCCTTCTACCTCGACAGCAGCGCTGTCTACACGCTGTACAACTGCTCTCACGTCAGCCTCCCTGTCCGTTGGAAATCATTCTTTCCACACTGTAAACGCCTTTCATGCGTTTTATTTTATTCATAATATTATCCAGCTGTTCCAGATTACTGATATCAATACCCATACTGATATTCGCCATCTTATGCTTATCGATACGGCAATTCAGCGCATTGATATTCAGCTTCGATTCGCTCATCACCATCATAATATCAGCCATCATACCGGGCCTGTCGCCGGCAGAGATAATGATATTGACCTTATACAGAGAATCTGTCGCAATATCCCAGGCTACCTCTATCAAACGGTTCTGCTCCTCAGGATTATTGCTCATTACATTGGGGCAGTCCCTGCGATGCACCGAAATACCGCTGCCGCGGGTGGTATACCCGATAACCGGATCGCCCGGAATCGGATTACAGCAGCGCGCCAGTTTGACCATAATGCCCTCTTCGCCCTTGACTAAAATGCCATGACTGGACTTAGCCTTAGAACGGCGCGGCTTCAACTCGGCCAGCAGCTGCGACAGGTCTTTCGTTGTCGTCAGCTTCTGCTCTTTCTTATACAGCTCTACCAGCTTAGACATCACACTGTTGAGCGTGATCCCGCCATAACCGATAGTCGCCATCAAATTTTCTTCGTTCTCTAAACGCAGCTGGGCGCTGACGTCCTTCAGTTTATCACTTTTCAGCAAAATCTTGGTGTCATAACCCAGACGTTTGCATTCCTTTTCCAGCATTTCGCGGCCTTTGATGATATTCTCCTCACGCCGCTCCTTCTTGAACCAGGATTTGATCTTGTTACGGCTGTCAGAAGAACCGACGATATTCAGCCAGTCACGGCTGGGGCCTGCTGCCTGCTTCGAGGTAATGACCTCGACGATATCGCCGTTGCTGAGCTTATAATCAAGCGGTACGATACGTCCGTTTACCTTAGCGCCGACACAGCGGTTGCCAACATCCGTATGGATACGGTACGCAAAATCAATCGGCACAGCACCTACCGGCAAATCAATAACGTCGCCGCGCGGCGTAAATACAAACACCTCATCGGCAAAAACATCCATCTTTACCGTATTCACGAAATCACGGGAATCGCTCATATCCTGATGCCATTCCAGCAGCTGACGCAGCCATGACAGCTTGGCATCAAAAGTTTTATCACCGCCGGCAGACGGAGCAGGCTTGCTGCCGCCGCTTTCCTTATAACGCCAATGGGCCGCGATACCATATTCAGAAATGCGGTGCATCTCAAAAGTCCTGATCTGGATCTCCAGCGGCTGCCCGTTGCCATACAGCACCGTAGTATGCAGCGACTGGTACATATTCGACTTCGGTACAGCAACATAATCCTTAAAGCGCCCAGGTATAGGACGCCACATGCTGTGCACAACGCCCAGAGTGCCGTAGCAGTCCTTAACGCTGTCTACCAGCACACGGATCGCCAGCAGATCATAAATCTCACTCAGTTCCTTATGGTCGCGCAGCATCTTTTTATGGATACTGTAAAAATTCTTGGGCCGCCCCTGGATCTCGCACGTAATATTCATCGAATCAAGATGCTCTTTGATCTCACCCATAGCAGAATGGACCATTGCCTCACGCTCGCGGCGTTTAACCTTGACCTGCTCGACCAGATCATAATAGATCTCCGGCTCCATATAACGGAACGCCAGATCCTCCAGCTCCCACTTAATGGTATAAATACCCAAACGGTGAGCCAAAGGCGCATAGATTTCCATCGTTTCGCGCGAAATAGACTGCTGCTTATGCACCGGCATAAATTTCATCGTCCGCATATTATGCAGCCTGTCGGCCAGTTTTATCATAACTACGCGGATATCCTTGGCCATCGCCAGAAACATCTTACGGTAGTTTTCGATCTGCTGCTCTTCCTTGGAAATATACTCGATCTTGCCTAACTTCGTAACGCCGTCCACCAGATCGGCTACCTTCTGCCCGAAGCTCTCTTTCAGGGAATCCAGGCTGATATCAGTATCTTCCACCACATCATGCAAAAAAGCTGCCGCCAAGGTCAGTTCGTCCAGCTGGAGCTGCGATAAGATCGTAGCTACCCCAAGCGGATGAATGATATAAGGCTCGCCCGACTTGCGGCGCTGGCTGGCATGAGCCTCAGCAGCCACGTCATAAGCCTTACGTACAAACTCCACCTGTTCCTTATTCAAATAGCTTTCGATCGTCGCAAAAAAATCCTCCACACAAACAACATTTCCTGTTTCAGGCATCTTAGCACTTCCTTATTTATTGAATCTGTTTCCCTGCCACAGCCCAATGATCTCCTCCGGACTGATCTGTATATTTCTCTGACAGCTTGCAAAAGCCGCCCGTCCCTCTTCCTGCAATCCCCTGAACGTCGGCGAATTCTGCAAATCATTTTTCTGCAAACTACCAAAACTGATCTTACCATGCTCATCACGGATAAAATCCAGCTCCTCAAACACCTTCAAGGCCTCCTCCGAAATATCGGTGGCCGACCGGAGCAAATCAGCCCTGTCGATAACGGCCTGCTGACGCAGCGTACAGGCCAGTTCCTTATAAGCGTGTACCAGCCGGCTTCGTCCCGGATAAAGCTTTTCCAGCTCTGCGCACAATTTATCAGCCTCAGCCCTGGTATATAAAAGCAGCAGCCGTTTACCGCTTCTATCAGGCACAGGCAAAGCGCCGTTTATAAATATCTCCCGCTGCGGGAAATCATAAAAAATAATATTCTCTGCCGTCGCCTCGGCCTGCTCGCCATAAGCAAGCACCTGCACGTCCGGCATAATACTTACAGATCCCGGCGCAAAGTCGGTGTTATTTACATATATTACTGTTTTTTTGCTTGTTTGTAAAATATTTTTCAGTACGGTTTCCTTGCTGACATTGCAGTTACGATAATCATAGACCTGCAGCGCCTGGTCAAAATCAACCACCTGTAGATTCACGCTTTCCTTATCCTTCCAGACGTTCAGCTTCGGCATAAACGCCAGATCGACAACCGCGTTATTATAAAGGCAGGCCAAATCAGCCGCACCGTTCCACATAATACTGTGATAATTGTACTTGCCGTAATCGGTATAAAAACGCAGATGGTTATTATCACGTCCGAAAGCCTTGGGATAATGCACCACCGCATCCTTAAAGGCAAACAACGGCGGCTGGTTATCACAGCCCAGCGGTTCCAGCATCGCCAGTTCCCTGACCAGCTGCAGCGAAACCTCCTCGTTTTTATCCAGCAGACACTCTATCTTCAGGCGCGGCTGATAATCAGCAGGTTCCAACCGCCCCCTGACCACACCCAGAAAACGCTTTTTAAAAGACTCTACCCTGGCCGCGCGCAGCGTCAGACCAGCCGCCTGATGATGACCGCCAAACTGCAGCAGCAATTCGCTGCACTCGTTCAAAGCACTGTACAGATCCAGGGCTGGGATACTGCGGCAGCTGCCTTTAGCCGCCTCGCCGTCAATACTGATCAAAATCGTCGGCAAATGATATTTATCCACCAGCCTTGAAGCCACGATACCGATCACGCCGGCATGCCAGCCCTCTTTAGCCAGCACGATCGCCGTTTCGATCCGCTCCTGCTGTGCCAGCATCGCTTCAGCCTCAATAAATATCTTGCGGCTGATCTCCTGACGCAAAGCATTTTCAGCATTCAGCTGTTCGGCAACCATATCTGCTTTAGCAGCATCGTCAGTAACCAAAAAGCTCTACTGCCGACTGAGCGTGCTCCAAACGGCCTACAGCGTTCAGCCGCGGCGCCAGAATAAAGCCGATGTTCTCAGCCGAAATATTCTGCTGCGGACAGCCACTATGTTCAATAAGCTTCTGTAAGCCTACGATCCCGGTATTTTCCATGCCGCCAGCCCCAGCTCCATCCAGCCGCGCGGTTTGTTCGCCGCGCAGCGGCACGATATCGGCTACCGTGCCCAAAGCCACAAGCTCGGTCAGCTCCGACCATAAGGGCTCCGTCAAATGCTGCATCTGATGCAGCGCCTGACACAGCTTAAAAGCCACGCCACGCGGAAGATACTTAACAGGATATCTGCAGTCGCGCTGATGCGGATTAACGATCGCGTAAGCCGCAGGCAAAACATCCGGCGGCGTGTGATGATCAGTAATGATGATCTCCAGCCCTGCCGGGCAGGCAGCCACCTCGTCTACGCCGCTGATACCGCAGTCAACTGTCACCAAAAGCGTCGTACCTGCTTCGGCCAAAGCCGCCAGCGCTTCGTTGTTCAGTCCGTAGCCTTCATTTTTCTTTTGGGATTAGTATCGTGTTGACCTTGGCGCACAGCCCTGCAAATACAAATACAGCAATGAACTGGCGCTGATACCGTCAACGTCATAATCGCCATAAACAGTGATCTGTTCACCGTTTTTTTACAGCCTCTAAAATACGCTCGGCGGCCTTCTGCATATCCTTCATCAGCAAAGGCTCATGAAACGGCTGCTCGCTGCCGAACAAAAATTCTCTGATCTCTTCTTTTTCCCTGACGCCCCGGTTCAGCAACACGCTGACCACCACAGGCGAAACCCCCAGATCGGCAGCTATGCCTGCAGCATATTCTCTGTCACACTTCTGCAACTGCCAAATCTTTCGTTTCCTCATTCGTCTGCCGCCGTTACTGCCGGTTCAGCCTTAGCAGCAGCTTCTTTATGTAATTTCTGCGTATGCATCAGCATCGCAACCTCCTCACGCAGCTTGGCATTGTCCTTTTGCAGGGCCGCCATCTCTTCGCGGGTCTTTTTATCTTGCAGATAATGCTTCGCCTTCATCATCAGGGTAAAAAACAAGGTTGCCAAAGCACCCAGCAGGGCCGAACCCAGAATAACGATCACTAAATTCGTCTGCATCGTCCATACAGCAAAATTAAGCGACACGCTAACAGCATTCTGCACTGCAAACACAGCCACAATAACACTGATAAATAAAGTAAAAAACAAATATGGCATTTTCTTCAGCTCCTAACCTCTACAAATTTTTATAACAGTAATTATTCGAGAATTTACCTCAAAATCCCTGCTTTTTCCTTCAATATTAAATAAAAAAAGTAATAATCATACATTTTATATCAAACTTTACTAAATAAAAAACGCCTACTGCCGAAGCAGTAAGCGCTTAATTCTGTTATCAAAGCTGTGTACATCACAGTTTCAGTGCCGTCTCCACCGCTTTTTTCATATCGGCAGATTCGATCACTTCCTGATGCAGGATCGGCATTTTCTCCATCGCCAGCATTGGCTCCGGTATAGGCAAGCCGCTCAGAGCATGCAGCTTACGCAAACCGTCAAACGGCTCCAGTTTAGCGTCCTCCTCACTGCCGGCAGCTTCCAGCACCACATCACTGAATTTATACGGACTGGCCGTAGAAAGCACGATACAATATGTATCATCGCTGGATACCAGGCGATACTTTTCGCAGGCCCGCCAGGCTACCGCAGTATGCGGGTCCATCAAATATTCATTATCATTGAAAACGCGCCCGATGGTTTCCTTCGTTTCCAGCTCATCGACCCAGGCTCCAAAGAATTCTTCCAGAATCCTGTTGTTGACCTTTTCTCCGACATTATAAGTTCCATTGGCCGTCAGCTGCTGCATCCATTCCGACACCTTTGCGGCATCGTCTTCAGTAATGCTGTACAACAAACGCTCCAAATTGCTTGAAACCAGAATATCCATCGACGGCGAAACAGTTTTATAAAACTCGCGGCGTCTGTCATAAATACCGGTATTGATAAAATCGCTCAGAACATTATTGCTGTTGGAAGCGCAGATAAACTTTGCCACCGGCAGCCCCATAAGCTTGGCATAATAGCCGGCCAGGATATCACCGAAATTGCCGGTCGGCACAGCAAAATTGATCTTTTCACCCGCTTTGATACGGCCATTGGCCACAGCATCGCTGTAAGCGCTGAAATAATACACGATCTGCGGTACCAGACGCCCCCAGTTGATCGAATTGGCCGAGCTGAACACATAGCCCTTTCTCTGCAGCTCCTCTTCCAGCGCAGTATCGCCGAAAAGCTCTTTGACGCCGCGCTGAGCATCGTCAAAATTACCCTGGATGCCGATAACGCGTACGTTATCACCGGCCTGCGTCAGCATCTGGCGTTTCTGGATCGCGCTTACGCCGTCTTCAGGATAGAAAACGATGATCTCGGTATCCTTTACATTAGCAAAGCCTTCCAATGCCGCCTTGCCGGTATCGCCTGAAGTAGCCACCAAAATAACCACTTTATTGCTCTCGCCGGTCTTGGCTATCGCTTTCGTCAAAAGATGCGGCAGGATCTGCAGCGCCATATCCTTAAAGGCCGAAGTCGGGCCATGCCATAACTCCAGCACATCCGTACTTTCATTCACCTTACGCAAAGGCACAGGTTCAGCGCCGAATTTAGTCTGCGAATAAGCAGCATCGGCACATTCAAATAATTCTTCTTTAGTATAATCGGTCAAAAACAGCGATAAAATCGCCACAGCCCAGTTCTTTATAAGTCATACTGCGCATGGACACAATCTCGCCCAGCGAAAGTTCCGGGAATTTCTGCGGTACGAACAGACCGCCGTCGTCAGCCAGACCACGGGTAATAGCATGCGCCGAGCATACCAGGTCAGTTTTGCCGCGGGTACTTACAAATAACATTGCAGGAACCTCACTTTCATTAATTCACTACGGAGAAATCATACCACATTTGTATTTTCCAAACAAGTATTTTCTATGTATTTAGAAAGTCAAAGACGCCACAACAGCCCGTGTTGCCTGCTGTAAATCAGCCGGAGCTGCTACGATCTGCATACCGCGCACACCGGCGCTGACAGCTATCTCGTCCCAGCTGTTGCTGCTGGCATCCATATATACAGGATAATTCTTTTTAGCCCCCAATGGCGAACAGCCGCCGCGAATATAACCAGTCAGCGGCAGTACCTCTTTTAAAGGCACCAGCTCGGCCCGCTTATTACCGCTGGCTTTAGCCAAAGCCTTCAGGTCCAGCTCGCCGTCACCCGGTATACAGGCAAAAATAACTCCTGTTTTATCACCGCGCACTACCAGCGTTTTAAAAACCTGGGCTGCTGGCATTCCAACCTCGGCCGCTACATGCACAGCGTCCAGATACTCCTCGTCCACAGTATATTCCATCAGGCGGTACGCGATCTTCAGTTCATCAAGCCTGCGCGCCGCATTGGTTTTTTTCTGTTTCATAACTTCCTGCCTCCTCTGGAAGTGGCATAACCGCCTTCCTTCTGCTATAATAACATCATAGGTTTTTAAACGCAAATACAAAAAGCTTTCAGCAAACTTTAAAAGAGGTGTACTGTGGCACTTAAAATAGCCTGCGGGCAAATAGAAATCATTGCCGGGCGACCGGACCTCAACACTAAAAAGATCCTGCACCATATGGATATGGCCTGCCAAAACGGCATCGACATCCTGCTGCTGCCAGAGCTGGCAGTACCGGGCTACTTTTTAGGCGACCTGTGGGAGCAAACAGCCTTCATCGAAGACTGCGCCGCTTACGGCGACGAGATCATCGCCGCTACGGAAAACTGCGGCGAGCTGTGCGTAATCTTCGGCAATATCGCCGTCGATAACAGCAAACGCAATGAAGACGGACGCGCCCGCAAATACAACGCCGCCTTTGCCGCGCAGCACGGCAAGCTGCTGACTAACGGCACCCTGCCCTATGATTTTATCGTAAAAAATGCCCTGCCCAACTACCGCGAATTTGATGACAACCGTCATTTTTACGGCTTACGGCAGCTGGCTCTGGAACTGGACAAACAGGTTGCCGGGCTGCACCAGCCGCTCACTGTCACCGCCCACGGCGAAACCGTCAAACTGGGCCTGATGCTGTGCGAAGACGGCTGGACCGAAAACTACTTTTTAGATGTGCCTCAGCTGCTGGCGCAGCATGGCGCCGAACTTTTATGCAACATCTCCTGCTCCCCCTTCAGCATCAACAAAAACAGCAAACGGCACCGGCTTTTCGGCAGCGCCGCGCAAAAAGCCGGCATCCCGCTCATCTACTGCAATAATGTAGGTATCCAGAACAACGGCAAAAACATCTTCACCTTTGACGGCTGCAGCTGTGTTTACGGCTCTGACGGCTGGCTGCTCACCGATGCGCCCATGTATGCAGAAGCAACGCTCTGCGCCGGCTGGGACAGCAAAGCCAAAGCTATCGACACCAGCGGCATCACCTCTGATCCCCGCAGTGAGATCGATGAGGTTTATCATAGCCTCCGCTACGGCTGCCAGCGTTTCCTTGAACAGGCAGGCATCGGCAAAATGACCATCGGACTTTCCGGCGGCATCGACAGCGCCGTCACCGCTGCCCTGTTTGTCGACATCCTGGGTCCTGACAACGTTCTGCTGGTCAATATGCCCAGCCGCTACAACTCGCCCATGACACAGACGATTGCCGAACAGACAGCTCAGTCACTGGGGGGCCAACTATACCGTTATCCCTATCACCGAAAGCTGCCTGCATACCAGCGAACAGCTTACACAGACACCTATCCACAGTTATCATCAGCACCGAGATTTTCAACTTACAATCTCGCCGCTGATTTACGAAAATATTCAATCACGCGACCGCGGCTCCCGCGTCGTAGCAGGCCTGGCTGCTGCCTTTGGCGGCGCCTTCTCCTGCAACTCCAATAAAACCGAGCTCACCGTCGGCTACGCCACCTTTTACGGCGACATCTGCGGCGCGCTGGCACCTATCGGCGACCTGTGGAAGCACCATGTTTACGAACTGGGACGCTACCTGAACGACAAAGTATTTCAGCGTCAGGTACTGCCGGAAGCGATCTTCACGATCCGTCCCAGCGCCGAACTTTCCTCCGAACAGACAGTAGGCACCGGCGGCGACCCGCTGGTCTATCCCTATCACGATAAACTGTTCCGCAGCTTTCTCGAACAGTGGCGCAAAACATCGCCTGCCGAGATCCTGCTCTGGTACAGCGAAGGGACACTGGCGGAACATCTTGGCTGTGAAGCAGACATCATCAGCGAAGCCTTCCCGGACGCACGCAGTTTTATCGCCGATCTGGAACACTGGTGGAAACTGATGCACACACTGGCAGTTGCCAAACGTATCCAGGCGCCTCCCATTGTCAGCATCACCCGGCGCGCTTATGGCTACGACCACCGCGAAGCACAGCTCACACCTTACTTCCCGCGCGAATACCACCGTTTGAAAGCGCAGCTTTTAAACGACTGATCCAGCATAAATAAAAGACCGTTCAGGTTAAACCTGAACGGTCTTTTCATTTCTCACTGCCATAACCTTTACAACGGTCCTCCCTGGCTGCTGATCACCGCTACACCAGCCATTTATACAGGGTAGCAAACAAGACCTCCAAATTGATCGGTTTCGTGATATGGTCGTTCATACCGGCATTTTTCGCCTTGCCGACATCAGTAACAAATGCGTTTGCCGTCAACGCCAGAATAGGTATCCTGACCGCATCCTGACGTGGCAGAGCACGAATCGCAGCTGTAGCCTCGTAGCCGTCCATGACCGGCATCTGAATATCCATCAGCACCACATCATAATACCCCGGTGCCGATCTTACAAACAGCTCCACTGCCGACTTGCCATTCTCGGCCGACTCAACCTGCAGCCCCTGCATTTCCAGCAGCTCGACAGCAATCTCACGGTTCAGCTCGTTATCCTCAACCAGCAGCACCCTTTTCCCTGCCAGTTCCTTATGCAGCTCCGGAACAGCCTCGCCGTCACAAGTATCTTTACAGGTATCACAAAACAGCTGCAGGACATGCAGCATTTTAGATTTGAATAACGGCTTGCTGATAAAAGCATCGGCCCCTGCATCAATAAATTCTTTTTCGATATTGGAATAATCATATGCTGAAATAATGATGATCGGCACCTTGGCCCCTACACGTCTCCGAATAACGCGGACAGTCTCCAAACCATCCATATCCGGCATTTTCCAGTCCAAAATAACGGCATAAAAATCATCATGCCGTTCGTGCGCTTCCACTACACGTTCTACTGCTTCAGCACCAGACAATACCCAGCTGCCGCGCATTCCAAGCTCCTGCAGCAGCATCGCCGCACTTTCGCACACCGCCAGCTCGTCGTCCACTACCAATACCGGCAGCCCGTTCAGCTCCTCATGCTCCTGCTCCTCTTTCAGCTGCAGCTCCAATGGTACAGACACAGTAAATATACTGCCAGTGCCGGGGCGGCTCTGCACCTCGATCGTGCCGTTCATCATCTGCACGATGTTCTGAGTGATCGCCAGACCCAGTCCCGTACCCTGTATCTTACTGATACTTTCATCTTTAGCGCGGGCAAACGGTTCAAAAATATGCTGCATATACTCATCCGGCATCCCGATCCCGTTATCAGTAAAAATAAATTCGTAATTACCCTTTGTTGGCAGCTCCGATTTTAATTCATTGATCGTCAGACTGATCTTACCGCCCTCAGGCGTATATTTGATCGCATTGGAAAGCAGGTTCATAAATACCTGCTGCAGACGGTCTCCATCAGTTATCACATGCTCATTGCGTACATTAAAGATATTGACCTTGAACTCCTGCTGTTTCTCCACCATCATCGGCCGACAGATACTGACGATATTATCCACAACGTCCGGCAGGCTGACATCCTCCAGCACCAGATCTACCTTGCCGCTTTCGATCTTCGACATATCCAGCACCTCGTTGATCAAACGCAGCAAATGCATACTGGAAACATTGATCTTCCCCAGACAGCCGTTCACCTTCTCCGGTTCATGCAGGTTCGCCCTGGCAATCGCCGTCATACCAATGATCGCATTCATCGGCGTCCTGATATCATGCGACATCGACGACAAAAAATTGCTTTTAGCCAGATTTGCCACATGCAGAGACTGATACGCATCCTCTAAAGCCCGGCGCTACCGCTCCTGCTCCCTGCGCTCCTCAGTGATATCGATGCCCACACTGTAAATAGACGGAATGCCATCCCAGCTGTCCTCACCGCTCACATAACAGAACGTAACCGTCAAATTCCTTACCTCGCCGCTGCGGGTCACAAACTTAAACTCAGACACAGTATATTCGCCCGTTTTGGAAATAGAACGCATCAAAGAAGCGGCCCTCTCCCTGTCGTCAGGATGCACATAGGAACATTTGGAATGAAGCTCATGTATAAACTGCCCAGCTGTATAGCCCAGCATCTCCAAAAATTTGCCGCCATACCAAAGCACCGTTTCGCAATCCCTGGCGTCGACCCTGGCCAGACCGCCGGGAATAGTTTTTAAGATCGCTTCCCGCTCCTGATCCTTCTTCGCCAGCTTATATTCGGCGCTCAGCATATCATGCGACAGCTCGATCCGCGACCTGCGCCCCTGCCAGTTAATAACTCTGTTTCTGATCATAAAAGTCTTTTTCAAATTGGGATTATCAAACTCCCACGCATAAACATCGTCCTCCGTCAGCAGCGCGTTATTGCAGAACGGACAGGGGCTGGTCCGTCCCTGAATGACCTCATAGCATTTTTTACCTGTTACCTCTGCCTTAGTAGTATGTAAAGTGGCGGCAGCCGTTTTATTCAAAAACAGCAGTTCATACGTTTCCAGATCGGAAATGTAAATATTCCCGACGTATTCGTCCATCATCCACTCAAAATAACGGGTCTTCTCTTCCAGCAGCTGGTCACGTTCAGCTTTCAGCCGTGTCAGGTCGCTGATATCAGAATAAACTGCCAAAGCAACCTCACTGCCGTCCACTACCTCGCCAGTAATCACAGCGTCGATATTGATCCAGGCACAGCCACCATTTTTAAGCGGCCTGCGGCAATCGACCTTGGCCCTGCGTCCAGCTTTTTTTGAAGCAGCGGCAAATGCATTTTTGATTTTATGAAACTCTTCCCCGTGCCCTGCATAATATGCTTTGATACTGGGAAACAATGTCTGATACTCATCCTTACCAAAACCCGAACTTATATAAAAATTATCATTGGCCCACAAAATCGTCAACTCATCATCCAGTAAAAGTTTACAGACATTAATACCCGCACCGTCGATCAAAGCACTGTAATCAGTTACTGCATTCATTTCCCCAGGCTGTACCTGCTTTCCCATCAAGACAAACGCTCCTTTTATAATCCATTTGAAATAATATTTTCAGCAATTATATATTATTTTAACAAAAAACAATATATAATGCTATAACTAAAACAAATATTTTATGAATTCATAAGAAAAATATTGTCGCAAACTTTAAATTATTATTTTAATTTATTAAATTTCACGGTTTCAAAGCACCCCTGCCGCAAGGCATAAAAAAACTCCCTCAGGTCGTTTTATAAACCTGCCGGTCCATAAAACGACTTAAGCCTGTGATCCAAAGCGATTTATGGCCGCAGGCCAGATATACGCCGTGATCACTGCCGAGGAAGTAAAAAAATATTATAATTTTAAAAATCAAGATAAAAATATAACCAGCTGTGTTTTTACTTATTTAAAAGCTAAATCTCACGCCGGCATTGATCTGCCACTGTTTTTGAAAAGCACCGCCGAAAGAACGCGCCACATCCATATACAGGTCATTGTTTTTGCCCAGCTCCAGTTCACCGCCTAAATTCAGTTCCCACCAGCTGCCGCTGTAATCTCTGCAGTCGCACAAGGTTTCGTCCCCCAACGTCAGCACTGTGTCTGCTCTGCCGCCAAATTCATGCAGCAGGGAAGCCTTAATATAAGCACTGCTGCGCTGATACTTTTGGCCCACTTCCAGGCCTATACGACCTACGGCGCTGTTAATGCCTTCTGACTCAACTCTGATTCCATAATCAGTAACAGCGGCCTCTCCATTGATATGACTGACCAGCAGCTGCGCCTGTGGTTCTAAATACACGCCCTGCTCACGCTGAAATCGTTTACCATATTCCAAGCTCAAAGCCGTGGCCCTGGACTTATAATCGCGTCTGTCAGCGGCGATACCAAAGGTATCGATATCGCCTTTCATCTGACCGTGCTTGAGCACGATATCTACTCTGTCGCCCAACTGGCTGTATTTACTGCCATACAGCATTACAGCAGCTGTCTGCTGTTCGCCGCTGCCGTTGCCATAGCTCATATTTCCTTTGGCATATTCAAACGCAGCACCACCGAGCCACTCATTCATACTGCCGCCATCTCTGTCTTTAAATGCAGTGTCATAACCGATCTGATAAGTCTGATAATTATTTTTGAAGGCTTCGCCGCGCAGTTTGCCGTTGTTGATACGAGCCCATAAGCCATGTTCTGCCCGTGTTTCCTTCAGCTCGGCCAGCCGGCCATGCAGCATATCACTGCTCAACACCCAGCTGGAATACATGCTGTCTGCCGTTTGCAGGATGCTGCGGGCATCTTCTGTCGTTTCATTATGCAGACTCTCAAGATACCACTTGATACCGCCATCATTTTCATTGGAGATCTCTGTTTTATAAACATAGATCCCTCCTCTATAAATATCACTCGCTATAAAAGTATGCTCACCACTGGCATCATTTACCAGCAGCAAATGCAAGTCGTCACCCTGCCTTCTGCCGACTTCGCTGACCAGTATATTATACGTGCCTTTTGCATCACTGCTGCCGATAGACACGGTATCGCTTTGCCCCGTGCTAATATCGGCTCCCAGCACAAAAGTACCTCTGTCACCATTCAGCGTCCCGGTTTGTAATTTTTGGTAACCCGCTGCCTGCTCCATATCAATAACAGCATTATCACCGAAGTCGAGCCTGGTCAGATCACTATTGCCTGTCACTTTCCAAAAAGGCACCGTTACGCAGCTTCATATTGATTTGTCCGTTACTTACAATGGCCGCCGCTCCTTCGTAATAAGAGTCGTCAGTCAGCAGATTTAGATCCAGCAGCCCACTGGTATGAGCTTGGATGTTGCCGGTCAGATAAACACTGCCGCTGCCTTCGCTGTTGACGGCAATACTGGCGCCGCTCTTATATGCTATCAAAGCATAGCTTTGCCCCTTATTATCCAAAATAAGTCCTTTTTGAAAGTCAACTTTGCCGCCAGCAGTATAAACACCTACGCCTTGACCGACAGCATAAGTTTCTTTGGCATTACTTACACCAGTCTCGGCAACGATCTGCGCTGTTTCTTTAAAAACGATTTCCGCACTACCTGCACTATAGACCCCATACGCCGACCCGCTGCCGCTTTGCGCATGTACGGTAACAGCTTTATCTACTGTAACCTTACCGCCGGTATTAGCACTGATACCCATAGACGTACCTTTAGTACTGGTCGCTTTTATAGCCGCTGCTCCCTTAAGCTCAACATCGCCGTTACTGAAGCAGCTGATACCTGCAGCGCTGCCAGCACCGGCAACTTCTATAACGGTATTACCGCCGATCTGCGTCAAAGCACGATCAGACGATGTCCCGCCATTATTATTGCTGTTGATACCTGTGACAGTCCCGGTATCAGAAACGGCTTTGATCTGCGCATCTTCCGCAACTTCAACCTTGCCGCCGTTCCAGCTCCAAAGTCCTGTCACTGCGCCGCCATCACTTTTACCAGCAACCTTTACAGCTCCGTTCATCTTTACTTCAGCGCCGCTAAAGCCCTGCACGCCTCTGATTTCTCCGCTGCCGCTGACTACATCAACAGCTGTCAGACCAGTTACATCAATCAGACTGCCGCTGCCGGAAGCAAAAAGTCCATACCCATAGTCACCTGCGGTTTTGACGTTGGCCTGCAAACCCTGCTGCGCCGTCAAAGATGAACCGCTTTGAATACATGCTCCGGCCGCCACATTTTTAGTGTTATTATTAGTCTCCGCCGTTAAAACTGCCTGCTTGGCAAAATTTATTTTGGCATCAGGAAAATATGCACATACAGCAACACAACCAACATAATCATCTAAACCATCATTATTATAGGCTGTGATCTGGGTCTCACCGCTGAAATTGATATTCGTCTTAATGGTGTCCGCTGGATTTACAAGACTGCCATCAACATAAATGCCAAAAGCACCGCCTGTTAAAATAGTCTTATCCGCCTCAAAATTCAATATATTATCTTTATCACGCTCTGTCACCGAAACAGCAGCGCCGCCAACAGTGCCATCAGCATCTGTAGTTTTGATGACGGTTTCCCTGCCTTTCAGCGTCAGACTGCCGCCAGCTACCTCGATTCCCGGACCACCTGTATCCCGCTTTCTATCCTCGGGATTATTTTCGATCAGTACACTGCCCTCAGTATTATCAAAACTGAAACTGCCGCCATTGACATAGATCCCCGTAGCCGAATTGATCTTCAAACTGTCGGCATTTTCAGTAAAAATAACTTTACTTGCCGCACCAGTAACCATTATACCCATGCTTGACTGTGTAAGATTACCTTCGCCGATATTAGTCACTGCATTGTCAAACACGATACTGGCGCCGCTATTGGCATGAATTGTATAGTTACTTTTTGGATATTCTGTCAGATCTGTCACATCCAGCGTCCCGCCGGTAAAAGTCAGGCTGCCGGTCGAACCAGTCGCCAAAATATTACCGGTATTTACAGGGCTTACGCCAGTCCCCTTGCCTGTCAGCGTCAGCTTGTCACCAATAGCTACCGTCACGGTCTTGCCGCTCACTTTGATTGGTTGAAAAGAGTTGCTCACTTTATTCTCAACTGTGTTCTCCCCTGTAAAGGTATACTTCACTTCGCCGCTGACAATATCGACCTCTTTAATACTGTCATAATCTGTTTCATTGCCTGTAATTGCAGCATTATACTCTGTAGCACCGCCCTCTTTACAGACATTCATCAGCAATAAACTCAAAAGCACCGCTTTCCCTAACCTTTTTCTTGTCACTGTTTCCATCCCTTTCCCTTGTTGCCAGTCAATTTTTACTTAAACAGTTATCTGTAAGAGCAAATATTTCGCTGTATCTGCAGCAGCTTCAGCAGCAGGCGCACTTCCTCCAGCGAGTACTGCTCCTGCCCCTCA
>ENA-OQDT01001019-OQDT01001019.1-human-gut-metagenome-genome-assembly--contig:-NODE-1019-length-17316-cov-5.245739_pt1 | contig 17316 bp, 17 predicted proteins | sample MGYA00242786_ERZ504617 | MGnify/ENA primary metagenome ERZ504617 (study PRJEB26092, sample SAMD00036337) | human gut metagenome | host: Homo sapiens | study: EMG produced TPA metagenomics assembly of...
AGTTTTGAAGGATAAATTTTTTTATTTCAAGTCGGAAGAAGGCGACGTTGCGGTGACTACAGCAACCGAATTCGGACAAAATATACCGCAAAATGGGGCGTGCAGATTGTGGGAATGATTTTTCAAACACGCTCTAATACAACAAAAAATGAGGCAGGCATATGTAAGAAATTCTATATGCCTGCCTCACTCTTTTATAGATTCGTTTATTCTTTTACTCTTCTGTACTGTCCGTTTCCTGAGAATCTGTATTCTCCTCTTCGGATGTATCAGAATCGTTTGTTATGCCGGCTGTTTCAGATGTACTGTCATCGGACTCTTCTATGCTCTCACCTGGCATATCTGTTGAATCTGATTTAGTATCATCTGTTGTTGCTTCGTCTGAATCTGTCTTATCTGAACTGTCTTCTTCTGTTCCGACAACTGATTCAAATGCTGTGAACAGTTCTTTTACATTCATCTTATTTACGAGATATACTTTATTATCCACCACTGCCGCATAATAGTTTGTATCGTAGCTATAGTATGCAACTTCCTGTGTATCACCGTCTTCTTCTGTAAATATAGCTGTCAGTTCTGCATCACCGTCAGGTTCATATTTATCTGTCAGACGTTTCTGAGCCGTCATGTTGATCAGTTTATTGTAGAATGTTGTAAATGTTGTTTCATCCAGATCAGAACCATTCAGTTTATAGGTAACTGTTTCTGTATCGTTTCCATCATCATCTGTGGATGTTTCACGTGAAACATTTACTTTATAATCACTGCCCTGATAATTTACTTTGAGGCTTCCGAGGCTGTTTAAAGATACATAACTTACTGTCATATCCCAGAAGTCTTCTTCTGATTTATCAGTTAGCGCGGACAGAGTATCCGTTGACATCGTATAGACTTCATTGCTGTCATTTACCATGACATATCTGCTGCTGTCATCTGTTTCATTTCCAACAAGAATTGTAAGCTGCTTATCTGCCATCTTAGTTTCTTCTTCCGAAGAATCCTCATTGTCTGATGCACTGTCTGAGTTTTCTGATGTTTCATCTTCTGCTTCTTCACCGTCAGTATCTTCAGCCTCAGATGTTTCATCCGTAGTTTCACTTACACTTTCGTCTGATTCTGTATCCTGTTCAGCATCGTCACTGTTTTCTTCCACAGATGAAGCATCTTCATCTGCCGTCTCACCGGAAGCTGTCGTATCATCTTGTGTGTCTTCATCAGTGTCATCATCAGCAACTTCTTCCTGATAATCTACTGTGATTGTTGCATATGGTTTATCCAGACCATATTTGCTCTTGTCGTCACATTTATAATCTGCAAGTGAACTATATGCCATGCTTCCGAATGAAGATACCAAAGAACTTACGGTAGCTGAGTCTGCTTTTTCTTCATCCTCGCTGCCTTTTACTGACCAGGTACTTGTATCTTCGTCTTTTGATAATTCATAGGAATTATCGCCGTCTACAGAAATTTTTGTAATGGTATCTGTATTGGAAATTGCAGGGAAATCTTCCATCTGCGCATAATCATTCAATGATTTGGCAAACGGCTCTACGCAGGAAGAATCTATCAGGTATACTGTCTTCTCATCATCATCTTTTCTTACATAATACTGACTGGTGGAGGAATTTTCATCTCCCACATACAGTGTAGTTGTTATGTCATCGCCATCTTCCTCATCAGATTTTGTTACAATCTTAATCGTGTTTGACGGAGAGTCCAGACCATATTCTGAAAGATCATCTACGTCCTCCAGAACTCTGTCTGAATCGACAGATGCAATAGCAGATGCTGCACTGTCCAGAGTAGTCTGATTTACCGGAAAATCTGTTTCGTCTTTCTTTACCCAGCTGTCATCATCTTTTTCAAATGTTGTCTCTGTATCATCAACCATAAAATCCAGAGATTTAATGTTATCTGTTGATGCAGTAAATACAGTTGTGCTTTCTTCAGAATCTTCTTCGGATTCTTTCTGCTCCTGATGGGCTACGTAGGTTTTTACACCTGCGTAAGCCCCGCAGCAGACACCAAGAACTACAACTGCAAGAACCATTTTTACAGTTTTATTCTTCATTTAAGCTTTTCTCCTCTTCATCCAAACTGCAAACCCTACAACAAGGAAGAATCCAGGAATCAGACCGATGGTGCAGATCTTCCAGAATGCAGCATCATAGTCTGTAAGTGTCAGATTAGATACAGACAGGCTCTTGGATGGGATAGATACGGTTGCACTGTCTTCTGTGTCTGTCATCCACTTCAGAGATTCGATGATCAGCTTCTCATTTCCGCCGGATACCATCTGATTTACCTGTGATTCCATCAGATTGGAAGTTGAATAGTATACGATCTGCGTTTCTTTGTCATCATCCAGAGTCTCTGTGATGCTTACTCCCAGATCAAATGGGCCAGCTTCGTCTCCGTCTTCTTTCTCCAGAGTATCACTGTTCAGATCTGTCTTGGAATATGCCTGGTCTGATGTGGTGAGGATACTGTTGATCGTTACGGTATCTCTTACATCATCCATTTTTTTGATTCCCTGTGCATATGGTACAAGTACATAATATCCTCCGGAAACAGTCTCAGAGCTTGCATCTGTGCTGTTTATAGTCGGAACCAGATAATATGGCATCTGCATTGCATAATGCTGATTATCACCTTCAAATACGATTCCAGCTTCTCTCTGAACACCATAGTTTTCCAGAACTGCATCAAAGTTTGGCAGGTCTTCTGTTGTATAATCAGAGAAAATCATCGCCTTTCCGCCATTTTCAAGATAATCAATAATAGCAGTCTTTTCATCTTCTGAAATATCTGTGGATGGAGAATCAATGAACAGGCAGTCTGCATCATCCGGAACACTTCCCTCTGTAAGAAGATTCAGAGACTGAATATCCATGTTTGCCTTCTCGATGTCTTCTTTGATAGTAGAATCCATCTCCTTCTCACCATGTCCCTCGAGTGTATAAAGGATCGGGAGATCTTCGGATGTTACATATCCGATCGCACTTGTGATCTGACCTTCACCGTCGAAACCGGTGGTCTGAGAGCTGTAGGTCTGATAATCAATTGTGCTCTCATAGATATTGTTGTAATCAATGACTTTATTTCTGTCGCCGCATACAACGATCAGACTGTTTGCAGAAAGATCATCACTTGTATATTCCGTTACAAATTTAGGATTTACTACAGGATCCTTCTGCTCTACTTTAATATGCTTGGATTCATCTTCATATTTCTTAAGCAGATTGGTAATATTCTCATCTTCAGAACCGCTCTGTGCAATCTGGTAAATTGTTACGTCCTTGTCCAGATCTTTCAGCATTGCTTTTGTATCATCACCAATACTGTAGAGTTTCTGGCTGCTGATATCAATTTCTGAATATTTGGACGGAATCGCATTTACGATCATGTTGAGCACTACAACTACTGCAATAAATATCACTGACATAACCATTGTGTAAGAGCCGTTTTTGATATGCTTCTTACTGATGGTGCCAATCAGTTTCTTTTTGTCAAATTTTTTATGGTTATTATTTTTCATCTTTTCTTTCAGTTTCATTTTCTTTCACCTCCCCACTAATTCCAGCGTCTCTTCAAAATAGACTGTGTTGTAAGGAACAGGCATACTGCGATCACAGAAAGAAAATATACAATTCCTTTTATATCAAAGATGTTACTTGTAAAATTATCAAAGTGTCCGCTCAGATTAAACACATCCAGGACTTTCTGAATACCGCCCTCAAAAATACTGGATTTTACTACATAAATAATAATCAGTGCCACTTCTCCGATCACACCGATCACTGCTGAGATCAGAATATTCTTGATCATGGTATAGATAATGATGGCTGCTGCCAGGATCAATAACCCAAATGTCACGCATGTCGACATAGATGTCTGAGAGAAGAATGAAGAAATACCATTCATCATGTAAAATGCAAATAAGAAAACAAATGTGAGTACCGCTGCAATTACCTGGCTCTCAGTTAATGCTGACATAAATACACCGATTGCAATATTTGCACATCCCAGGAGAAAGAATCCCAGGACTGCTGTATATGCAGATGCAAACTCTACTGTGCCAAACCTGGACATAATCAGCGGATAAGTACACATAACTGCCATCGGAACAGCAAATACAGTTACCAGTGCAAGATATTTACCTATTACAATACCGCTCACAGAAACCGGTGCTGTCAGAAGCAGCTGATCTGTTTTCTGTTTTCTTTCCTCTGCAAGTACACGCATAGTCAAAATCGGTACTCCGATCAGGAATGCAAAGGTAATTGCACTTAAGGTGTATTCAAATTTCGGATATGCTGCTGAAAGCTGATATGCTGAAAAATAAATACCTGTCAGTACAAGAATGAAAAAGATAAATAAATATCCTACCATGGATGTCAGGTAACTTTTCAGCTCTCTTTTATATATAGCTGTCATGGTTATTTCTCTCCCCCTTTATCATTATTCTGTTCTTCCGGTATTTCTGCTGATGTCTGTTTTACGTTTGTCTCGTTTGATTTACCGGCATCAGTATCTTTATCTTCAGGTGTATTTGGGACTTCGTCTGCAGATATTGGTTTATCAGATGCAGTAAGTTCAAGGAAGATTTCCTCCAGTGATACTTTCCTAGACTTCATCTCATAGATTGGGCTGTTAATCTCCGACATTTTGTAGAATACTTCTTCCCGAATGTCATTCTGCTCCTCTGTTGAAACTTTCACACTCCAGAGATTCTGTTTCTCATCTTTTTCCATTGTTACGCTGTTGACTCCCTCGATTCCCTCGAGAGCCTGCCTGATCTGTGTTTTTTCACCTTTAATAAGCATCTCCAGAGTATTGGATCCTTCTGCAAGTTTTCCAAGATTCTCAGGAGTATCGCTTGCTACCAGTTTTCCATGAGAAATGATCAGCACGTAATCGCATACCGCGCTTACTTCAGAAAGTATATGCGAGCTGAGAATAACGGTATGTTTCTTTTTTAATTCTTTAATTAAGGTTCGGATTTCAATAATCTGTTTAGGGTCAAGACCTACTGTCGGCTCATCCAGGATGATCACCTCCGGATACCCCATAATCGCCTCAGCAAGACCAACTCTCTGTCTGTAACCTTTTGACAGGTTCTTTATCAGACGGTTTCTCATGTCTGAAATCTTTACCATATCCATGACTTCTTCGATCATGTTTGCTTTTTTATCTTTTGGGATTTTCTTGAGATCTGCCACAAATTTCATGTATTCCAGGACAGTCATATCAAAATAGACCGGCGGCTGTTCAGGCAGATAACCGATACATTTCTTTGCCGCTTCCGGTTCTTCGAGGATATCGTGTCCGTCAATTTTGACGGTTCCTTCGGTGGATGCGATGTATCCGGTTATCATATTCATTGTAGTGGATTTTCCTGCACCGTTTGGCCCCAGAAATCCATAGATTTTGCCTTTCTCTATTTTAAAGGAAAGGTGGTCAACTGCCGTATGGTTACCATATCGTTTGACCAGATTGTTTACTTCAATCAATGTGTTCTCCTCCTCTTAATTTTTGCCAAAATAAAATATAGAAAATGTCCCCAGGTGAAACAGAGAATGGGGGAACCCGAGGACATCTCTATAAAAATAGTTTATGATGAAGTTGTGATGAAATTAGGATAAAAGTGTGATTATTCTGTGATGTTTGTTTGAAAAAAATAGCTGTCCCGAAATCTCGGCATTTTTTGCCAGAAAATTTCATGAGACAACTATACATAGATTTATTATGACAATGGTTCTTTTAATGGTGTTCCTGCTTTACGCGGATACTTTCCAGGTGTAGATTTTTTCTTATTTATAATGACAAGGGATCGGTCAATCTCGGAGTCCGGCAATTTAAAGTATGTGATGTCTTTCACCTGACCACCGAGGATATTGATTGCTTTCTCTGCTTCTTCTGCCTCTTCCTGTACAGTTCCTGATTTATAGGAAATGAAAGTTCCTCCTGTCTTTACATAAGGAAGACAATATTCTGACAGAGTTGCAAGGTTTGATACTGCCCTGGATACACAGAGATCATATTTCTCACGATACTCTTTATTTTTTGCATACTCTTCTGCTCTTCCATGAATCGCCTTAATCCCTTCTAATCCAAGAAGCTCAAAACTTTCCTCAAGGAAGTTTACCCTCTTTTTCAGAGAATCCAGCAGACATGCCTCCAGATGTGGAAAAGCAATTTTCAAAGGCACACCTGGAAATCCGGCACCTGTACCGATGTCCATAATTGTTTTTACTTTTGTCATATCAATGGCTTTTACACAGGCAAGACTGTCAAGAAAGTGCTTTGTAAGTACTTCCTCAAACTCAGTAATACCTGTCAGATCATAACCTTAATTTTTTTCTACCAGAAATTCATAAAACTGGGATAAACTGACTTTTTTCTGCTTCTGGCTCAGCTCTATACCCAGTTCTCTGCATCCATTTTTCCAATGTCGTCAGATTATACGGCATGTATTATTCTTCCTTTTCTATCTTTATTTATATTTTTGTATATTTACAGGGTTGTTTATGTGCTTTATGATTTATCTGTTATTTATAGTCCGTTAATTTTTACTCTTTTATGTACTTATTTAATACTTTTTTGCCAATTTCTTGTTTTATAAGCACATTAAAGCGTATTATATTAATTATTTCGTACTGGAAAGATACACCAGTAAAACTGATATATCAGCAGGAGAAACTCCTGAAATTCGGGAAGCCTGTCCGATTGAAATCGGTCTGTATGCTTCCAGTTTCTGACGTGCTTCGATTCTCAGGCTTCCAACTTTCTCATAATCAAGATCTGTCGGGATTTTCTTTGCTTCCAGTTTCTTAAACTGTTCTACCTGTTTTAACTGTCTGCGGATATATCCATCATACTTGATGTTAATGTCAACCTGTTCCTGTACATCCCATGGCAGTTCCGGACGTTCTTTATCAAGTGGTTTGATTGCTTCATAAGAAAGTTCCGGACGGCGGATCAGTTCAGCCAGAGTAGTTCCAGATTTCAGCGGTGTGCTGTTATAGCTTTCCAGAAGGGTCTGAACCTCTTTGTTTGCTCCGATATTTGTATGTTCTACTCTGCTGATCTCTGTTTTTATCTGTTCTTCTTTCGTAAGGATTTTCTGATAATCCTCTTCACTGATGAGCCCTGCCTGATATCCCTTTTTACGAAGTCTCAAATCCGCATTGTCCTGTCGGAGAAGTAATCTGTACTCCGCTCTGCTGGTCATCATTCTGTATGGCTCATGGTTTTCTTTTGTTACCAGATCATCAATAAGAACACCAATATAAGCCTCAGAACGGTCAAGAATCAGCTGTTCCTGACCTTTAACTTCCAGAGCAGCATTAATTCCTGCGATCAGTCCCTGCGCCGCTGCTTCTTCATACCCTGAGCTTCCGTTAAACTGACCGCCGCTGAACAGTCCTTTGATTTTCTTAAATTCCAGTGTAGGATATAACTGACGTGGATTAATACAGTCATATTCGATGGCATATGCATTTTTTACGATTTTTGCATGTTCCAGTCCCGGTACGGAATGATACATTTCTTCCTGCACATCTTCCGGCAGAGAACTGGACATTCCACCAATATACATCTCATTTGTATAGAGACCTTCCGGCTCAATAAATACCTGATGACGGTTCTTATCTGCAAAACGGACTACTTTATCTTCAATTGACGGGCAATAACGCGGACCGGTTCCTTCGATCATACCGGAATACAACGGAGAACGGTCAAGGTTTGCACGAATGATCTCATGAGTTTTCTCATTTGTATATGTCAGCCAGCAGGATTTCTGCTCTATCTGAACATCTTCCGGATTAGTTGAGAATGAAAATGGTACAACTCTCTCATCTCCAAACTGTTCCTCCATTTTACTGTAATCAATTGTATTTCCGGCAATACGGGCAGGTGTTCCTGTTTTAAAACGGAACATTTCAATTCCCAGCTCTTTCAGAGAATCAGTCAGGTAGTTGGCTGCCTGCAGTCCGTTTGGTCCTGTATAATTACTTACATCACCGTAAATACATCTTGCTTTTAAATAAGTTCCTGTACAGAGGACCACAGCTTTACAGTTATAAGTTGCACCGGAATATGTTTTTACCCCTGTAATCTTTCCGTCCTCGACCAGAAGTTTTGTTACTTCTCCCTGTTTAATAGTCAGATTAGGTGTATTTTCAAGCGTTTTTCTCATTTCATTGCTGTATGCCTGTTTGTCAGCCTGCGCACGTAAGGAGTGCACTGCAGGTCCTTTGGAACAGTTAAGCATTTTGGACTGGATAAAGGTCTTGTCAATATTTTTTCCCATTTCACCGCCCAGGGCATCAAGCTCTCTTACCAGATGGCCTTTGGAACTGCCACCTACGTTCGGGTTACATGGCATTAATGCGATACTGTCTACACTTACAGTAAACATCACTGTATTCAGGCCCAGGCGCGCACCCGCAAGTGCTGCTTCACATCCGGCATGACCGGCACCGACTACAACAATATCATAATCTTCTACTAACGTTCTCATTTTGTCTCCTTTTATTTTACAACTGCTCATTCTATTCTTTCAAAAATCGCCGAAGGCGATTTTTGATTTTTATTTACCCATGCAAAACTTGCTGAATATCTCATTTACCAGATCTTCACCAACAGACTCTCCGAGGATTTTACCCAGATTTTCATATGCATTCATAAGATCTATAGAAAAGAAATCTTCCGGCATTCCCCTTTCGATACTGTTTCTGACCAGATCAAGGCTTCTGTCAGCCTCTTCCAATGCTGCTTTATGACGGGCATTTGTAATATATACCTCATCATTAAAGGAAATCTCTCCTCCAAAAAACATATCTTTAATCTGTTCTTCCAGTTCTGTAATGCCTTTTTCTTCTTTTGCAGAAATCGGAATTACAGGATGTCCTGTTTTTTCTTTCAGGATTTCCGGCTGGATTTCCGGCTGAAGATCAGTTTTATTATACAGGATAATCGCCTTTTTTCCAGTAAGCATTTCCATGATTTCTTCATCATTTTCGTCAAGCGGAACAGAAGAATCCACTACATAAAGAATCAGATCTGCTTTCTGTGCCATTTCTCTGGCTCTGTCTACCCCTATTTTTTCCACAATATCCTTTGTTTCCCGGATTCCGGCTGTATCAATAATCTTCAGAGATATTCCATGAAGTGTGATATATTCCTCCAGAATGTCTCTGGTCGTTCCTGCAATATCTGTCACAATAGCCCTGTTTTCTCCGATCAGAAGATTTAACAGTGAGGATTTTCCGGCATTTGGTTTTCCAAGGATAACTGTCTGGATTCCCTCCTGGATCATCTTTCCGTCAGAAGAAGTTTTCAACAGGCGCTTCACTTCTTTCTGTTCATTATCCACAACTTCCAGAAGTTCCTGGGGATATCCATCCAGACTGATATGTTCCGGATCATCCAGTGCCGATTCTATATATGCAATGTGATAAATCAGCTTTTCTCTGATATCTCGGATTGCTTTCTGCACAGAACCTCTTAACTGATCCATGGAACTGCGAAGCGCATATTCATTTTTCGCCTGTATAACATCCATAACAGCCTCTGCCTGGGATAGATCCATCCGTCCGTTCAGGAAGGCACGTTTGGTAAATTCTCCTGGTTCTGCAATTTCGGCACCATTTTTCAGCACTGTATCCAAAACCCTCTGCATAGCATATACACCACCATGACAGTCTATTTCTACTGTATCTTCTCCTGTAAAAGTCCTCGGTGCATGCATGATCATTACCAGAACCTCATCAATCAGTTCCTCTCCATCATAAATATATCCATAATGAATGGTATGAGTCGGAACTTCTTTTATTTTTTTCTTCCCGCCTTTTGATCTGTAGATACGGGAAATCACATCCATGGCATTCTCGCCGCTGATACGGATGATTCCGATTCCGGACGCACTCATGGCTGTGGAAATTGCTGCGATTGTTGTTTCCATTTTTTTCTCCTCACTTGCCTGTTCTATAATAGTTCCGCCCCTGCGGAACAGTAGACTGTTACAATAATTCTGTCATCTTATATACATAACAGGAAAATCACACTGACTACTGTTATTTTTTTCTGCAAGTGTGTAATCTCTCTGGTATATATACAAGACTTTCCGTAAAATAAAAATGTTACTCCAGGCAAAAGTACACACGCAAAGTTACGTGCTATTCACGCTTTCACCTAGAATAACATTCTTTTTTCATATCTGCAATGAAGCAGTCATATTATTAATTTCTTTTTAATTTTACCACTACATGACGGTAAGGCTCTTCACCCTCACTGACTGTCTCAACGAATTTATTTCCCTGAAGAGCAGAATGGATAATTCTTCTCTCATAAGGATTCATTGGCTCAAGAATAACCGGCTTGCGGGTTTTTCTTACTTTATAAGCAATACCTCTTGCAAGGTTCTCAAGAGTTTCTTTACGGCGCTTGCGGTAATCTTCTGTATCAAGTTTTACACGAATGTAATTTGATTTACCTTTATTTACCACAAGACTCGTCAGATACTGAAGAGAATCCAGAGTCTGGCCTCTCTTGCCGATAAGGATTCCCATATCTTCGCCTTCAAAGTCAACTTCCAGACTTCCGTCCGTTGTGTTATATTCAGATGTAATCTCTACTTCTCCAAGATTCATGGACGCAAATACATCACGAAGGAATACCTTTGCTCTGTTTTCTACTTCTTTAATCTCTTCCGGATCTGTAAGGATCTCAACAGGCTTTGCCGGTTTTACCGGTTTAGCCGTCTTTTCTCTGACTTGTTTCTCTTTTGGCTCTCTGAATTCTCTCGGCTGTTTTTCTTTTGCAGCCCTTTCCTTTACAGGTTTTGGCTGTCTTGGTTTCTCAGAAACAGCTTTCGGCTCTTTGATTTCTTTCTTTACCGGTTTTATAACTTCCGTTTTCTTTTCTTCCTGAACCGGGGTTTCCTCTTTGAAGGAATCGAGTTTCACTGTCTCTACGATCTCCTTCATTTCTTCTTCCTCAGAAACCGGCTCAATCTTACGAACCTTAATTACTGCAGGCTTGCTTCCGATTCCGAAAAATCCGTTGCTGCCTTCACTTATTACCTGAATCTCAAGCTGGTCACTGGATACGCCAAGCTCGATACATGCTTTTGTAATTGCTTCACTCTTTGTTTTCGCTGAAAACTGGATATAATCCTCCATGCCAACCCCTCCGTTCCTGACTACTTCTTCTTATTACGTTCATCAAATGCTTTTACCAGATTGGCCTTTGCAGTAATACTGCCAGGTTTTGCATTCGCAGCGTCTTTGTAAGCTTCTTCAACCTTCTTGGCTCTTGTCTCAACATTTGTATTGCTGCTGCCTTTTTCAATCTTATTGATATTCTTGGCGCTCTGATGGGCCTGATTTGTAATCTTCTGAGGTGGAAGTCCCGCTTTCTCACGCTTCTTTTCCATCTTCTTCATATTCTCACTGATCAGGTCTTCAATCTGGATCTTATCCATCTTTTTATTGATAACAACCTGCTGCACACTTCTTACTGCAGCACTTGCTACCCAGTAAATACCAAGACCTACAGGGAATGTGAAACAGAATACTGCTGACATCAACGGCATTACCATATTCATTGTCTTCATGGAGTTCATCATTGCATCCTGCTGTGAATCGCCGCTCTGCTGTGCTGCCTGAGGCATCAGTTTTAAGTTGATCATCTGTGTAGCCCACGCAAGAATCGGGATAAGAATCGCAACGATAGCAAGAAGAGCAGATCCACCTACAAAAGCTGCTTTAATATAAGTCAGTGGCTGATCAGCGATATTCAGACCAAAGAAATTCTGCACATGTGAAATCTCTTTTGCAGTGCTGTTCAGCGTATCAGTAAATCCTGCAAACTGGCTTGTCTCAGCAAGTGTTTTCCACTGGGAAGGTGATAATGCATACAAAAAGTCTGTGACTGAATTACTTGTAGCTTTACTTCCATCCATAATAAGCTGAACTCTTGTCATCTTATTATCTGTGATAAACTGCTGAAGGATATCTGTATATCCGTTTACACCTGTAATACTGGTAACTGCAGATGCAAGGATATCCCTTACACTTCCTACATATGCCGGAATTTTATAAATTACCTGATATAAGGCCATCAAAATAGGGAACTGGATTGCAAGCTGTACACAGCTTCCTGTAGGAGATACGCCGTATTTCTGATATACAGCCTGTGTTTCCTCCTGCATTTTCTGCATTGCAGCAGTATCGTTGTTTTTTCCCTTGTACTTCTTTTGAATTTTCTGAAGTTCCGGCTGCATGATTGCACTCAGCTTAGAGAATTTCTGCTGTTTGATCTGCAGTGGGGTCATAAGAGCATAAATAAGGATACTGAAGATGACAATACAAAGACCGATATTCTGAATTCCAAAGATATTCAGCAATCTGTAAATACCATCCATGATCCATCCCATAACGGTCGCAAGCTGACCAATGATAGGAGTGCTGCTCTTTGTCGCTAAAATCATTTCCAAGTTCATTTCCTCCTAGAATCCATAAATGACAGGAGGTTCCTTCGATCGATCAATATTCAATTTTCAAGTACATTCCTGTCTTTACGGTACAGGGTCATAGCCTCCGTGGGAAAAAGGATTACAGCGAAGTATCCTCCATACCGCAAGAAGACCACCCTTTAATGCACCATATTTTTCGATTGCTTCTAAACCATATTGAGAACATGTGGGAATATAAGGACATTTTGTTCTCTTCATCGGTGATATATACTTTTGATAGAGTTTAATTATTCTGATCAGAAACTTCTTTATCATTGTTCTTACCTGCTATGCAGTGCTTTCCCGCCAGATGCATCAGCGCACTCTCTATCTCTTGATAGGTTCTGTCCTTTGCCTGTGGGCGTGCAACTACTACAATGTCCAAACTGTTTTCAAATTCCGCTTCATTCAACCGATAACTCTCTCTTATCAATCTGGTGAGTCTGTGGCGAACCACACTATTCCCTACTTTTTTACTTACTGATATTCCCAGACGATTCTTCATGTACTGATTATCCAGTACGTACATCACCAGATACCGATTACCTTTTGATGTTCCTATTTCTGTATACTTTTTGAAAATCTTGAATTTTTTTTAAGGACTCTGATCTTTGCATAGAATCCCCTTTCCTGATCTCTTTTTTAAGAGAAGAAAAGACCACATAATTGCGGTCTTATTCTTAGGCTGATAAATGCTTTCTTCCTTTTAATCTTCTGGCAGCTAATACTTTACGACCACCCTTTGTGCTCATACGAGCTCTGAAACCATGAACTTTTGCTCTAGATCTCTTTTTTGGCTGAAATGTCATTTTCATAGGTAAAGCACCTCCTTTATCTATTATCCATGTTAAATTTTGTAACTTTTTAAGTATGACAGACACCGGATTCTACAGCTCTCCTGCCCGCCAACTTTACTTATTAGAACATCATTTCAATTATATTCATAAAGGGTGGATTCGTCAAGTATTATTTACACAAAGATTTAAATGGTTTTTTATGCCATTGTGGATTACATAATTGGTTTACGTAATATTATCCACATTTTGTGGATAACTTGTGGATAACTTGTGGAATACCTATATATCTTTCCACTTTCTCCTGTCTATTTTACACATATCTTCAAAAAAATGCTTTTATTTCTACTTTTCTTACTGTGCATAAAATTATCCCCATTTTTTATCGTTTTTAAAAGAATAACGTCACATTATGGTAACCGGAATTGGCTTTTCCACTGTTATCCACACTAATCCACATAAAAAGTGGGGATAACTTTTTTCCACATTTCCCTCAAATATACATTGCGAAAACAGGCATTTTATTATAATATATATAAGGATATTTATGTCTTTTTTAAGAATACGGTCAGAGTTTGTGGAAAACTCAATATTATCAATACACACTTAATATAGAAGTAATACGAACCGGGAGAACCAGAAAATGAACAAAGTTGTGGAAAAATGGGACGAAATCCTGCAAATCGTCAAGACAGAACATGATCTGTCCGACGTTTCTTTTAATACCTGGCTAAAACCACTTACTGTTTACGAAGTAGTTGACAATGTTGTCACTATTATCGTGCCTTCAGAGCAGGTAGGTCTCAATTATATAAGTAAAAAATACAAACTTCCACTTCAGGTAACGATCAGTGAAGTTACCGGAATGGAAAATTGTGACATCAATTTCATATTGCCGGAAGATGTTCCGAAAAAAGAGGAAGTTTCTCCAAAAGCGCAGTCTCAGGACGCACGCTGCGAGGAAGCTCATTTGAATCCAAAATACACTTTTGATACCTTTGTAGTCGGAAGCAATAATAAATTTGCCCAGGCAGCAGCTCTTGCAGTTGCCGAATCCCCGGGTGATACCTACAATCCGCTATTTATCTATGGCGGTGCAGGTCTGGGAAAAACTCATCTGATGCATTCTATTGCTCATTTCATTATTGATCATGATGAAAACAGCAAAGTACTTTACGTTACCAGTGAAGAGTTTACCAACGAACTGATCGAAACAATCCGTAATGGAAATAACTCGGCAATGACCAAGTTTCGTGAAAAATACAGAAACATTGATGTTCTTCTTGTCGATGATATTCAGTTTATTATAGGAAAGGAATCTACACAGGAAGAATTTTTCCATACCTTTAACAGCCTGCACAGTGCCAAAAAACAGATTATTATTTCGTCAGATAAACCTCCAAAAGATATGGAAATCCTGGAAGAACGTTTCCGTTCACGATTTGAATGGGGCCTGATCGCAGATATCACACTGCCGGATTACGAAACCCGAATGGCAATTCTTCATAAGAAGGAAGAAATGGATGGATATGATATTAACGAGGAAGTAATCAAATACATTGCAAACAATATTAAATCCAATATCCGCGAACTGGAAGGCGCGATCAACAAGGTGATGGCTTTTGCCAAACTTGGAAAAAAAGGAAGTTACACTTGAACTTGCCGAACAGGCGTTAAAAGACATTATTTCCCCTGATGAAAAGAAAGTCATCACGCCGGATTATATTATTTCCATGGTTGCTGAACATTTTGATGTTACAGTGGATGACCTTTGTGGAAATAAGCGTAACTCCAAAATTGTAACTCCCCGCCAGATTGCCATGTATTTATGCAGAGAAATCATCTCAACTCCGCTGAAATCTATCGGAAAATGTCTTGGAAATCGTGATCATACTACCATTATGCACGGTATCGACAAAATTGAAAAAGAAATCAACAACGATGAAAACCTTAAAAACACCATTGAAACTTTAAAGAAAAAAATTAATCCACAGGGATGAGGATAACTGACTGTATAACAGGTGTATAAGATGTTGATTGAATGTGTATAAGTGTGTATAACTTTTCGCCACTTTTTGGGCGCTTCGGTTATACACAAGTTATACACATACTTTAAGCACACCTTTACACGAAGTTATCCATATCCGAACTCCTTGAAAAATCAACCTTCAATGGAGTTTTTCACATATTCACATCCCCTACGGCGGAGACGACGAATTCCTTTTATATATTTATCTATAAAAAAACCACATCACCCAAGAAAGGAAGTTATACACATTATGAAAATCATTTGCCAGAAAATCAACTTGCTCAAAAGTGTAAACATCTCACTGAAAGCAGTTCCCTCTAAAACAACAATGCCAATTCTGGAATGTATTCTGATTGATGCTACTACAAACCAGATCAAATTTACTACTAATGATATGGAACTCGGTATAGAAACAATTGTTGATGGAATCATTGAAGAAAAAGGAATCATTGCGCTGGATGCAAAAATTTTCTATGAAATCATTCGTCGACTGCCAGACAATACGGTAACTATTAAAACAGATGAGAAACTTACTGCCACCATTACCTGTGAGAAAGCAAAATTCACGATACCTGGTAAATCCGGAGAAGATTTTGCATATCTCCCACTGATTGAGAAAGAAGAAAGTCTTACTATCTCTCAATTCACATTAAAAGAGATGATTAGACAGACTATTTTCTCAATTGCCTCCAATGAAACCAATAAGCTGATGACCGGTGAACTTTTTGAAATCAAAATAACTACCTGAAAATAGTATCTCTCGATGGACATCGTATTGCGATCAGACGTATGGAACTGAAAAAATGATTATGCAGACCGCAAAGTGGTGGTACCTGGCAAAACACTTAATGAGATCAGTAAGATTTTATCTGGTGAAATTGATGATATTGTAAATATTTATTTCTCAAAAATCATATTTTATTTGAGTTTGACCAGACTATTGTTGTTTCCAGATTAATCGATGGAGAATATTTCCGTATTGATCAGATGCTTTCCAGCGATTACGAACCAAATTAAAATTATAAAAAGAACCTCCTGGCTCAATCCGGCGTTGTGGACGCGCTGGGCCAGGGTCAGATGGGTCTTCATTTCCAGCTCCTCCCTTCTCCGGCTCTCATGCCAATGATGGCCGGTGGCCGGTAGCCCTCCGGTCCATAGCTGATGTCATCGCTCCAGGTCTTGTAGTTTTTGGGCGGCATAGGAGGATAGTCGTCCCACCAGTTGAAGGTCACATCATGGGTGAGCTTCTCCACAGTAGGCGTGCCGAATTCCCGGCGGACCGGGTTTGCAGAGCCGGCCGACCAGTCCTCATAGACCGGGTATTCGCCGTAGTCGTGTCCCGCCTGGCAGTCTACATCGGTAGACACCACGATGTGCCAAAGCTTCCAGCCGTCCGTCTCCCGGACAAAGTCTGCCGCTACCTTGCCCAGCATCCACCGGACATCCGCAGTGCCGTCGGGCTGGGCCATTGCCTCGTTGCCGATGGAGTACCACAGGCCCTTGGCGGTCTGTCCATCCTGAGCCACTTCTACCAAGCCGGTGGTCAAGGGGTGAGCATACAGGTTGCCAAGGTTGACCTCCTGAGCTCTGTTTGCGGAGCGCTGCTCCTCCAGCCGCTGCTCATGTGCCTGGATATAATAGCCCCGGATGGCCTTCATACCGACATAATATCCCCAGTTGAAGCCATAGGAGGCCGTCTTTTGCAGCTCAGGATCGGACACCCATAAGGTGTCCAGTTCCTCCCGCCGGCGGTCCCAGGTCTGGAGAAACACCCGCCTGTGCATCAGCTGTTTCACCTGTTCCACATCCCAGATACGGCCCATCTGCTGCTCCAAGGTGAGCTTTTTCTCTTCCATCTGTATGCCTCCTCTCAGATGCCGTAGCTGAAGGTGTCTTTGAACGTATGGTAGGGCTCCGGGATCTTGGGCGACCCGGTCAGCGGGCGCTGGGCGCTGTACTTGACCCGGTTGACC
>ENA-OQDT01001020-OQDT01001020.1-human-gut-metagenome-genome-assembly--contig:-NODE-1020-length-17305-cov-3.232041_pt1 | contig 17305 bp, 17 predicted proteins | sample MGYA00242786_ERZ504617 | MGnify/ENA primary metagenome ERZ504617 (study PRJEB26092, sample SAMD00036337) | human gut metagenome | host: Homo sapiens | study: EMG produced TPA metagenomics assembly of...
CCATCAAGAGCGGGGGAAGCCCCCTCTATTCCACGATCGGCCGAGACAGCATGTCTATCTCGTCACCATGCATCATTGGGCCTCCGTGGCCTCCCTGCTGCTGTTCGCCCTGAACATGCGCGGCCTGGCAGCGGCCGCCACAGTGCAGAAGGTGCTGTGCTTCATCCTGGTGGGTGCCGCCATCATTGGCGCGGTGGCCGCTCTCATCGGCGGCGACGCGAAAAACTGGCAGCCCATCTACGATGTCTCTGACCCCACCATCTACGGCGCTGCCTCCGAGGGGCTGAAAGAGGTCTCTCACCACAGCATGTTTGGCGGCATTATGGCCATTCTGGCCTCCGCCCCCTTCTTCCTGGCCGGGTTTGAGACCATTCCCCAGGGCGTGGAGGACGCCGGCGGCGACATCACCAACGTGGGCAAAACCGTGGTGCTGTCCGTCTGTCTGGCCTGTGTTTTCTATGCCATCCTGCTGTTCTGCTTCGGCTATGGCTGGCCCTGGCAGGAGTTTGCCCACATGGCAAACCCCTCTGCCTCCACCATGTTCCTGAACCTGTATCCCGGTGCCGTGGGCGAGGTGCTGTATTGGCTGATTACCCTGGGCGCCATCGCCGGCCTGTTCACCACCTGGAACGGCTTCTTCATGGCTTCCGCCAGCCTGCTCATGGGCATGGGCCGCGGCTGCCTGGTGCCCAAGGTGTTTGCCAAGCAGAATAAAAACGGCATCCCTGTTCCCGGTCTGATCGTCTGCCTGGTGCTGTCTCTGATCGGTCCTTTCCTGGGCGCCGGCCTGATTCAGGATATTACCTCCTTCTCCGCAGCCGCCTTCGTGCTGTCCTGGACCATCACCTCCTACTCTCTCATCCGCCTGCGGAAGAAAGAGCCCAACCTGGAGCGTCCCTACAAGATTCCCCGGTGGAATTGCCATGGGCGCGTTCTCTGCCATTGTGACCACCGTGGTCTTCGTGCTGCTGTTTATCCCCAACAACCCTGTTTACATGGGCAAAACAGCCAGCATCATGTTTGTGGGCTGGATGGTCATTGGCATCATTCTCTTCCTTGCCTCCGGTGTGCAGAGACGCCGGATCTCTCCGGAAGAGCGTGCCGCGGCTATGTTCAGCCACGCCAAGGATGCGTAAGGCACTCGTTTCTTCTCCATAGTTTCTGTTTCATGAGCGTGCCGCTGTCTTTCCAGCGGCACGCTCTTTCTTGTCTTTTCTCACGACAATTTGTTGATTTTTCTTGCATTTTCTTGTCGTTTCCTGTAAGATGATAGCATTGGTTATTATGCCCCTATCAGAAAAAAGAAAAGAGAGAGTGATTCCAATGAACCAAATTCTTGACGGCATTGATTCTGTGGTCACTGCCATCAGCGGGGTCCTGTACATGCCATGGGTCCCCCTTCTGCTCTTGGCTGCTGGGTTATTCTTTACCTTCCGCAGCAAGTTTATCCAGATTCGCCTGCTGGGCGAGTCCTTCCGGGTGGTTTCGGAAAAGCCCAAAACCAAGGGAAGCATTTCCTCCTTCGGCGCCCTGATGATCTCCACCGCCTCCCGGGTGGGCACCGGCAACATTGTCGGGGTCTCCACTGCCATCTGCCTGGGCGGATACGGCGCGGTGTTCTGGATGTGGTGTTCCGCCCTGCTGGGCATGTGCACCAAATTTTCGGAGGTCACGCTGGCGGTACACTTCCGGGAGCGCAATGCCAATGGCGAGCTGGTGGGCGGCCCGATGTATTACATCAAAAATGGCCTTGCCAAACACTGGCGCTGGCTGGCCGCCATTTATGCTCTGTTCGGCGTGCTGACGGTGTTCGGCACCGGCAACGCCACGCAGGTCAACACCATTATCACCGCCATTGATGCCGCCTTGAACCAGTATGCCGTTGTGAGCGATAAAGCTATGGCAACCGTCAACCTGGTCATCGGCATTGTAGTGGCCATGCTGGTGGCGCTGGTGCTGCTGGGCGGCGTGAAGCGCATTGGCAGTGTCAGCGAAAAGCTGGTGCCCTTTATGGCGCTGACCTATGTGGTGCTGGCTCTGGGTGTGGTGCTGCTCAACCTGCCGCGTCTTCCGGAGGTGTTCACCTCCATTGTGGCGGGGGCGTTCAACCCGGCGGCCTTTACCGGCGGCGCAGTGGGCAGCTTGTTCCTGAGCATGCAGAAAGGTGTTTCCCGCGGAATATTTTCCAACGAAGCGGGCCTTGGCACCGGCTCCATTGCCCATGCCTGCGCTGACACCAAAAAGCCGGTCAAGCAGGGCATGTTCGGCATCTTTGAAGTATTTGCCGATACCATTGTGATCTGTACCCTGACGGCGCTGGTCATCCTGTGCAGCGGCACGTCGGTCAATTACGGCCAGGCCGCCGGTGCGGAGCTGACCATCTCCGGCTTTACCCTCACCTATGGCGGCTGGGCATCGCTGTTCACGGCGGTGGCGCTGTGCTGCTTTGCATTTTCTACCATCATCGGCTGGGGGTTGTACGGCTCCCGCTGCATTGAGTATCTCTTCCACACCGACAAAGTGGTGCGGCCTTTCCTGGTCGTTTACTCCTTTGTTGCCATCCTGGGCGCTACCGTGGACCTGGGCCTGCTGTGGAGCATTGCGGATACCTTCAACGGCTTGATGTCCATCCCCAACCTGATCGCGCTGCTGCTGCTTTCCGGAACGGTGGTCAAGCTGGTGAAAGAGTTCTTTGCCAAAGAACCGCAGTAACCCCAAATAGTAAAACTCTAACAAAACACCTCCTGCACGCCCCGCCGCATTGCGGCATAGGGTAGTGCAGGAGGTGTTTTTATGCCAAGTGGAACCTTGCAAGTGTATACAGCACTGGCCGAAAACGCTGCGCCGCTGCCCGGCGTGACGGTGCTGGTGCTGAACGAAGCGGGAATACAGATTGCACGCCTGACCACCAACGATGTCGGTTCCGCCCCGGAACTGGTGCTGACTGCCCCGGACGAAGCCTACAGCCTGGATGAAGCCAACACCACGGTGCGCCCCTATGCGGTGTATCAGCTGCGGGCGGAGATGACTGGCTTCCAGACGATCGAACTGGAGGGGGTGCAGGTGTTTGCCGGGCATCAGACGGTGGCGCGGCTGCAATTTTTGCCCGCTGCCCGCACCCTGCCCGAAGTGGAGCCGGAAACGATCCCAGAACACCCGCTGTTTGCCGGGGACGGCGGCAGCGGCCCGGCCCCCATCGGCCAGTGCGCCGATGCCCGCGTGCTGAGTGAGGTGGTGGTGCCGAAGAAAATTACCGTCCACCTGGCCCGCCCGGCGGTCAGTGCAGCAAACGTGACGGTCAGCTTCCAGGATTACATTGCCAATGTCGCATCCAGCGAGGTATACCCCACCTGGCCGGAGCAGGCGCTGCGGGCCAACATTCTGGCGCAGATCAGCCTGGCGCTGAACCGCATCTGGACCGAATGGTACCCCAGCCGGGGCTACAGCTTTAACATTACCAACTCGCCGGGGGTGGACCAGGCGTATGTGCGGGGGCGCACGGTGTTTGCCGTGATGGAGCGCCTGACTGCCGAACTGTTCAACACCTATGTGCGCCGCACGGGGGACACCGAACCCTATTATACCGAGTATTGCGATGGCAAAAGCGTGACCTGCCCCGGCATGAAGCAATGGGGCACTGTGGAGCGCGCTAAGGAGGGCAAAAGCGCCCTGGAAATTCTGCGGTATTACTATGGCAGCCGGGTGCAGCTGGTCACCACCAACAACATTGCGTCCATTCCGCAAAGCTACCCCGGCAGCCCCTTGCGCCGCGGCAGCACCGGCACCGCGGTCAACGTGCTGCAAAAACAGCTCTCCCGCATTGCCAAGGACTACCCGTCCTTCGGCAAACCGGCCATTACCGGAACGTTTGATGAAGCCACCGAGAACAGCGTGAAAAAGTTTCAGAAGCAGTTTTCCCTGACTGTGGACGGCGTGGTGGGCAAGGCAACCTGGTATAAGATCAGCTATATCTATGTCAGCGTCAAGGACCTTGCCGAGCTGACCAGCGAGGGTGAAACCTTTACCGGTGCCCAGAGCGCCGGGCGTGGCCGGGAACCGTGCTGCGCCGTGGCAGTACCGGGCGAAGCGTGGAGCAGGTGCAGTTCTGGCTGTCCAGCCTGGCGCAGTTTGATTCCGATCTGCCGTCCGTTCGTGTGGATGGCAGCTTTGGCGCGGCCACGGAACGCGCGGTCAAGGCATTCCAGAAATCGGAGGGTTTGACACAGGACGGCGTGGTGGGCCAGACGACCTGGCAGGAACTGTACGCCGAGTGGGTGAACGCCCAGAGCGATGCCGGCGGCACCGCTTACCCTGGCACCGCTCTGCGCACCGGCAGCCGCGGAAACGCGGTGCGGCTGGTGCAGTTCTGGCTCAGACTGGCTGCAGAAAATTATACCGGCCTTTCCAACGTGACGGTGGACGGCAGCTTTGGCAGTGGCACCGCCAGTGCAGTGCGGGCGTTCCAGAGGCTGTTCGGCCTGACGGCAGACGGCGTGGTGGGGGCCGGGACCTGGGCCAAACTGAACGAGGTCGGCCTTGCCGTGGCCAACAACCTGGTGGGGCAGAACATTCAGCCCGGCCAGTTTGTGACAACCCTGCGGGAGGGCAGCACCGGCACCCCGGTGCGGGCGCTGCAATATAACCTGCGCCTGTTGGCCGCCTATTATCGGGATGTGCCCACAGTGACGGTGGACGGAACGTTCGGCGCAGCCACCCGCAGGGCGGTCATTGCCTGGCAGGAACACGCGGGCCTGACGGTGGATGGCGTGGTGGGGCGGCTGACCTGGCAGAGCATTTATGATTCCGCCCAACAGGTCAGCGCCAGCGGCCCCGCGGTGACAGCCCGCGCACCGGATCCCCCCGAAGAACTCTGAAAGTGGGGGACAGCGGCCAGAAAATTCGCATCCTGTCCCAGATTTTGGAATTCTTGGCCCAGTTCCTGCCGGAAATCACCCCAAGCGGCCTGACGGATACCTTTGACGATACCCTGGAAACCACCGTGCGCAGCGCCCAGCAGACGTTAGGCCGCACCGTGACCGGGGAAGTGACCCCGGCAGACTGGCTGGCGTTTTACCGCGCAGCGTTAAGCTTGGGGGCAGTCAACCCGGCATCCGCCGCGCCGGAACCGCAGGAGGTCTGGCCCGGTGCCGCCCTGACCCTTGGCAGCAGCGGCCCGGCGGTGCTGCAGGTGCAGCAGTGGCTGAACGAGATCGCCGCGCAGGACTGCTCCGCCAGCTTTGTGCCCGAAACCGGCGAGTTTGACACCGCCACCCAAACCGCCCTGGAAGCTTGGCAGATCGCCAATAACATCACCCCGCTGGGAGTAGTAGATGACAGCGTTTGGAAGCAGCTGAAAGCGGACGCGAATATTAGTTAGGAGTTGAGGGAGTGGGAGAGGTGAAAGTTTTTGCTGAAAGACTTACGGCAACACCGCACAATTCCCGCCTTACGGCTTAAGCACCGCTCCGGCAGCTGCGGCACGGCATCTGCGTTGCCAAAATGCTCGATAAGACATCCAGTATTATCTGCGCTTTTGGCTTAGCATCTGCCGCACCTCGCTCGCCGTATCGGCACTTAGAATTATGCGGTATTGCCTAAAAAGTGAATAGCGGAAATCAAAGTTCGCGGTAGGTGACCTGTTCCATCAGCTGTTGGATGGTTTCCAGGCTGGCAGCCTGAGTACCGGTGCACATTACGCTGGCGGCACCGGCGGCAGTGGAAAGGCGCAGCGTTTCTTCCAGCGTCAGGCCGCGCTCTTCGGCAACAGCCAGGGCGGCGATGACGGCATCCCCGGCACCAACGGTATCCTTGACGGGAACACGCAGGCCGGGCACAAAGATGGTCTGCTCCGGCAGAACATGCAGCATACCGCGGCTGCCCATCGAGACGATGACCTTTTGCACGCCGGTCTGCAACAGCTCACGGGCGGCGGCGGTCAGCTCCTGCTGGCTGTCCAGCGCGCGGCCCATCAGGTGGGAAAGCTCCTCGCTGTTGGGCTTGATGAGGAACGGCTTTGCCTTAACGCCCTCCACCATGCCGGCACCGTCAGAGTCCAGAATGACCTTGGCACCTTTTTCGCGGCAGGCATCGCCCCACACGCGGTAGGTGTCGGCAGGAGCATTCACCGGCAAGCTGCCGGCCAGCACCACGATATCGTCGTGGCGCAGCAGCTTCAGCAGGTGGTCCAGCAGGCTTTGCAGGGTAGCCGGGTCCACGGGAACACCGGGTTCGTTGATCTCGGTGCTGGTGTGGGCGATGGGATCCACCACTTTCAGATTGATGCGGGTGTTGCCCTCAACGGGCAAAAAGTCACAGGTCATGTTCAGGCCGGACAGAGCTTCGGAGATCATCTGCCCGGTGCTGCCGCCCAGAATACCAAGGGCGCGGCTGGTGCTGCCCAGTGCGGCAACCACCTTGGAGACATTGATGCCTTTACCGCCCGGATCGGTGCGGATGGAAGTAATGCGGTTTACGCCGTCCGTGGTAAAGGAAGGAATTTCAACGGTTTTATCCAGTGCCGGGTTCAGGGTGACAGTATAGATCATGAAAATGAGCCTCCTTATGGGGAGAAATGTCAGATAAGGGCAGTGGCAAAGGCAATCGATAATTGTCAATCTTTTATCATTATACGCTGAATTGTGAAATATCGCAAGTAAAAGCGCGAAAATCAGAATAATCTTAACAAACTGTTTACACGGAGGAGAACAACATGGCACAGGGAATGGAACTATTGGATAACGGCACCAAGGTGTTTACCGGGCCGGGGGCAGCCTTTGGTACGGACGCCTTGCTGCTGGCCCGGTTTGCCATGCCGCGCCGCAAAGAAACAGCGCTGGACCTGTGCAGCGGGTGCGGGATCGTAGCGCTGGCCTGGCACGATGCCGGGCACCGTGGCCCATGCACAGCGGTGGAGCTGGATGCCGATGCTTCGGTCTTGTGCCGCCGTGCTGTGCAGGAAACGCCGGGTGCAGAGCATATTACGGCTCTTTGCACCGACCTGCGGACGTTCTGCAAAAGCGGCCCGGAACAGGGAAAATATGACTTCGCCGCCTGCAACCCGCCCTATTTTACCGGCGGATATGTCAGCCCGGATGCCCGCCGCGCCACGGCCCGGCATGACGGCAGCTGCACGATGCAGGATGTTGCCGCCTGTGCGGCCCGTGCCCTGCACGATGGCGGCAAGCTGGCCCTATGCCACCGCCCGGAACAGATGGCGGCGGTGTTTGCCGCGCTCTGCGCCGTTGGGCTGGAGCCCAAGCGGGTGGCTCTGGTGCGCAAGGATGAACACAGCAAACCCTGGCTGTTTTTGGTGGAAGCCCAGAAAGGAAGAAAGCCGGGGATCCGGTGGGAGGAGGACGTTTTAACGGGGAATGGGGTTAGGTACGGGAGATGATAGTTAGGAGTTAGGAAGTAGGAGTTAGGAGTTGGCGGCGGGGCGAAGCTGCGACGCGGGGAAAATGAGAAATCGGATTGGGGACGGGTACAAAACGGGATGGAAAAGGTTCCGGGATGCGCAGTGATTCCCTAAGTTCTAAATGGATAGATATAAAAAACCGCCCGTCACACAAAATGTGACGGGCGGTTGAGTTTTAGGGGTTAGGTATCAGGATCAGCCGAACATGTTGATCAGGATGCCGGCGGCGACAGCGGAACCGATAACACCGGCAACGTTGGGACCCATGGCGTGCATGAGCAGGTAGTTGCGGGGGTTGTATTCCTGGCCGACTTTCTGGGAAACACGGGCGGCCATGGGAACAGCGGAAACACCGGCGGAGCCGATCAGCGGGTTAATCTTGCCGTGGGTGACAACGCACATGACCTTGCCCAGCAGAACACCGCCTGCGGTGCCGACACCGAAAGCAACAATGCCCAGAACAATGATCTCAACGGTCTGGATGTTCAGGAAGGTTGCGGCATTGGTGGTGCAGCCAACGCTGAAGCCCAGGAAGATGGTGATGATATTCATCAGTTCGTTGCCGGCGGTCTTTTTGATACGCTCAACAACGCCGCATTCCTTCATCAGGTTGCCCAGCATCAGGCAGCCAACCAGGATGGCGGCATCGGGCAGGGTGAGGGAAACGATGATGGTAACAATGATCGGGAAGAGGATCTTCTCAGTCTTGGAAACCTTGCGCGGGCTTTCCATCACGATTTGACGCTCTTTTTCGGTGGTCAGAACTTTCATGATGGGCGGCTGGATAACAGGCACCAGCGCCATGTAGCAGTACGCGGCAACCGCGATGGAACCCAGCAGGTGCGGGGCCAGGCGGGTGGTGACGAAGATAGCGGTCGGGCCATCGGCACCGCCGATGATGCCGATGGAAGCGGCTTCCTTGTTGGTGAAGCCCAGGATTTTGGCGCCAACGAAGGTGAAGAAGATGCCCAGCTGTGCGGCAGCGCCCAGCAGCAGGCTGGACGGACGTGCAATCAGCGGCTCAAAGTCGGTCATGGTACCGATGCCAAGGAAAATCAGCGGGGGATAGATACCCAGCTTGACGCCTAAGTAAATATAGTCCGCCATACCGCCGGATGTACCCAGCAGTTCCCAGTTGATGTGCTGCGTTTCGTTGATGAAGATGTCCATATGGAAGATGCCGTCCAGCGGCAGGTTGGTCATCAGCATGCCGAAGCCGATGGGCAGCAGCAGCAAAGGCTCAAACTGGTGGACAATGGCCAGGTACAGCAGCACGCAGGCCACGCCGATCATGACGGCATACTTCCAGCCGCCCTCGGCAAAGAAGATCTGCGCCCAACCGGAGTTGGCAAAGATCTCAGCGATGTTGGTAAAAAATTGCTCCCATTGTTTCGTCCCCTTTCCATCACATAAACGGCGTGGTGTTCTGGGTGACGCCGGCGTCGCCCCAGGCGCCGCGGCGGGAACCAGTAGCCGTCTTTTTCTGAACGCGGTGAATGCCGCGGATGGTCAGGGTTTTCACCCAGAGAGGCAACGGCTGCAGCAATGGCAGCAACGATCTCGCCGGGGATGGAGCCGTCAGGCAGCGGGTGCTGCGGGGGCGGCAGGAGCAGCCTTGGCGATGTTCTGTGCGGCCGGTGCAGCGGGCGCTGCAGGGGCGGCAGGTGCCTTGGGGGCGGCTTTGGTGCCATTCATTTTTGTTCTTGATGGCGTCAAAAAGCTTGCCTTCCACAGTGATAATGAGGCAAAGCGCAACCAGCATGGCGAACACCAGCGTGATGCTGGTCAGGACCACAGTGCCGTCAGCGGCCTCAAGGGCGAGCAGAGCGATAGAATTGCTCATTGGGCAGTATCCTCCTTTAGCTTGCGGTGCACAGCACCGTTGATTTTCCCCCGTACACGGTACAAAAACCGGGCCGGGCAAATTTTACCCAAGTATGGTTTTATTATAACACAGCGGCTCAATTTTTGGTAGCGGGTTTTGAAAAAATGTGACAAAAATATTGTGAAACTGTGTCTTTACGATGAAAAATGTAAATTTGCCCGCAAAGCACCATGCAGAATAAAGTTGACAGCCGGGCAGAAAATGCAGATTGCACAAACAAGCGGAAAAACAAAACGGGGAACGCTGTGCAAACTGCACATTTTGACAAAAAATGAAAAGTTTTGCTTGACGGCGGGGCTTGCCGGGGTTACAATGTGGGCAAATCAAAACCACGGCAATGGCGCCGGGCAGGTACATCCTGCCCGGCGCTTTTGTTATTTAAGCATCTGGCTTAATGCGGCAAGAAAAATAGAGGAAGCGCCGTGGTTTGATCTTGAGAGGAGTGGTTTGAATATGTACAACTCATCAACCGTCATCTGGGTGCTGGTTGCGGCATTCCTGGTGTACTTTATGCAAGCAGGCTTTGCTTTGTGCGAAGCTGGCCTGACCCGTGCAAAGAACACCGGCAACATCCTGATGAAAAACATGATGGACTTCTGCATCGGCACACCGTGCTTCTGGCTGGTCGGCTTCGGCATTATGTTTGCAGGTTCCGGCCCGCTCATCGGCGGCTTTGCCCCCTTTATGAGCGGCGACTACAGCGCCATCCTGCCGGAGGGCGTGCCCCTTTGGGTTTATGCCGTGTTCCAGACCGTGTTCTGTGCAACGGCAGCAACCATTGTTTCCGGCTCCATGGCAGAGCGTACCAAGTTCAGCGCTTACTGCTGCTACTCGGCCGCTATCAGCCTGATCGTTTACCCCATCTCCGGCCACTGGATCTGGGGCGGCGGCTGGCTGGCACAGCTGGGCTTCCATGATTTTGCCGGTTCCACCGCCGTTCACTTTGTTGGCGGCGTTACCGCCTGCCTGGGCGCCTGGATGCTTGGCCCCCGTATTGGTAAGTACGGCAAGGACGGCAAGGCCCGCGCAATCCCCGGCCACAACCTGACCGCCATGGCCTTGGGCGTGTTTATCCTGTGGTTCTGCTGGTTCGGGTTCAACGGTGGCTCCACCGTGGCAATGGCAAGCGATGACGCCATGGTTTCCGCTGGTCTGGTCTGCTTCAATACCAACCTGGCCGCTGCGCTGGCTACCGTTGCCGCACTGATCACCAGCTGGGTGCGTTACGGCAAACCCGATGTCTCCCTTACCTTTAACGGTGCTCTGGCCGGTCTGGTTGCCATTACCGCAGGCTGCGATATGGTTGATCCGTTCGGCGCTGCCATCATCGGCATCATTGCCGGTGTGCTCTGCATCTTCTCCGTTGAATTCTTTGATAACGTTGTCAAGATTGATGACCCTGTCGGCGCTGTTTCCGTGCACTGCATGAACGGCATGTGGGGGACCATCGCAACCGGTCTGTTCTCCACCAGTGAGGGCCTGCTGTACGGCCATGGCTTCCGTTTCTTTGGCGTTCAGGTTTTGGGCGTTATCTGCGTGGCTGCCTGGGTGCTGGTTTCCATGACCGTCATCTTTACCATCATCAAAAAGACCATCGGCCTGCGTGTGACCGAAAATGAAGAGATCGACGGCCTGGATATCCACGAGCACGGCCTGGCTTCCGCTTACTCCGGCTTCTCCATCTCTGACCCGACTTACGCTGAGATGAGCATAAACGAAAACACCGACCTGGGCGAAGACGACATCACCAAGGCAAGCGAAGCCAAAATCAATGCCGCCGTCAAGGTCGTCAAGGAAGAACCCCTGCCCGCTGATTTGGATTCCGGCATGCACAAGGTCGTTATGATCGTGCAGCTGGCCAAGTTTGAGGCCCTGAAAACTGCCATGAACGCTGTCGGCGTGACCGGCATGACTGTTACCCAGGTTATGGGCTGCGGCCTGCAGAAAGGCAGCGGCGAGAAATACCGTGGTGCTGAGGTTGACACAACCCTGATTCCCAAGGTCAAGGTTGAAGTTGTTGTCAGCAAGATCCCGGTAGACAAGATCATCGACACCGCCACCAAGGTCCTGTACACCGGCCATATCGGCGATGGCAAGATCTTTGTTTACAATGTGGCCAAGGTGGTCAAGGTCCGCACCGGCGAAGTGAACTACGCCGCTTTGCAGGACGTTGAATAAATATCTACCTATTATATAGGCAGTTGGCAAGCAGCTGCCTGTATCGGGTGACGAAAGCCTCCAATATCTTCCCATAATAGAAAAGTCCGGCGCACTGTGTGCAGCAGAGCGCCGGACTTTTTGCTATGTCTATTATGATTTGTGTTTCAGCATCTGTACCTTGAAGGCAATGATTTTATTGCCGTACTTGCTGGTGAAAATGGCACCGACGATCAGCATGCCCAGTCCAATGCCCAGGCAGGCACCCTGGATGGCCTGCAGCACGGGCGAACCGGAAAAATCAAAGTGGTACATGACGATGTAGATAATAACTGTAATGATCGAGGTAAGGTACATATAGTGGAACCGGCGGGTTATCTTTTCCATCACGTCATTGCTGTAGTCCGCAACCTTGCGGGCGGTTTCTTCGGTGGCACTTTTGGTTTCGGGGGTGTTCATAGCATCAGGCTTCCTTTCTCCGTCTAACAGTTCACGCAGCTCCACGCCGTAAAAATCGGCAAGCTGAATGAGGGTGGGGAGGTCGGGCAGGTTGACACCGTTTTCCCAGCGGGAAACACTGCGGTTGGTCACGCACATGATTTCAGCCAGGTTTTCCTGGGTGAGCTGGCGCTCCTGGCGGAGCTGCTTCAAGAAAGTGCCGATTTTCTGTTGATCCATTGGATTCATCCTCCCTATAGCTGCATGATACCACAGCCGAAGCAAAAAACACCACGACACAGTGCGGGAACCGGGGCAAAAATGGCCAGATATGGGGCGTCGGGTTGGGAAGAGTATAGCATAAATGGGGGAAAGATTGAAGTTAGGAGGGAAAACAGTTAGGAGTTAGGAAGTAGGAGTTAGGAGTTGAATGGGGCGGGGCGAGTGGCAAATAAAAGAGCCCGGCGCGAGGCCGGGCGGGATTAGACGTTGAGTTTGACGGTGTGCTTATAGACGAAGGCAGCGGCGAGGGCACTGAGAAGCTCGGTGACCCAGAAAGCGTGCCACACGCCGACAGGGCCGAACAGGCGGCAGAGAATCCACGCAGCGGGGATCATGATGATGATGTAGCGGCACAGCGAGATGACGAGAGACTGGGTGCCCTTGCCCAGTGCTTCCAGCGAGCCGGAAGCCGTGACCGAGAGGGTGGATACCAGGAAGCCCGCGCTGATGATGCGCAAAGCAACCTGACCGGCGGCGATGGTATCGGCGTTGGTGGTGAACATGCCGATCAAAGCGGGGCTGCCCACCAGGCAGATGATGGTGCCGGCGGCCATGATGGCAGCGTTCATGCTCATGGCGAGGTTGTAAATCTTTTTCACGCGGCCATGCTCCCCGGCACCGTAATTATAACTGATGAGGGGGCGCATGCCCTGCACAATGCCGCCCGCGGGCAGGTACAGGAAGGTTTGCAGCTTATAATAAATACCCAGAATGACCACATACCCCTGCGAGTAAGCGGCCAGCAGAGAGTTGAGGAAAGAAACCAACACCGAGGGCAGCGCCAGGTTGAGAATGGCGGGAACGCCGATGGAGTAAAGCTTGGCATCCAGCCGCCAGTCCGGCTTGATGCAGCTGAGCCGCAGCTGCACGGGAAAACGGTGGGTACAGTAAATAATAAGGTAGACGCTTAAGGTGACGCACTGTCCGATGCCGGTTGCCAGCGCCGCGCCGGAGATACCCAGCATGGGAAAAGGCCCAAGGCCGAAGATGAGCACAGGGTCCAGAATGATGTTGGTGATGGAACCGCACAGCAGGGCGGCCATCGTTTCGTTCATGCGGCCAACGGCCTGGAACAGCTTTTCAAAGCAAAGTCCCGCCATGATGACCGGGGCAAAGAAGAACGCAATACTGGAATACCGCACGCCGAGGGCAATGACGGCTTCATCGCCAGTGAAAAGCCGCAGAAAGCCGGGCATCATGGCGATGCAGACAACGGCAGCAATCAGGCCGTGCAGGATGGAAAAGGCCAGACCGTGGGTGGCGGCGGTATCGGCACGGCAGCGGTCCCCCGCGCCGGAATACAGTGCGATCAGGGCGTTGATGCCGACGCCGAAGCCAATGGCAATGGCGTTGATCATGTTCTGCACCGGGTACACCAGCGAAAGCGCCGTCATGGCCTGCTCACTGATCTGGGCAACAAAAAAACTGTCCACAATGTTGTACAGCGCGTTCACTGTCATGGAAAGCACCATGGGCAGCGCCATGGAAACCAACAGCGGGAAAAATAGGCCGCTCTTTCATAAAAGTATCGTTCACGGGTAAAGCATAGCTCCTTTTTGGTTGGAATGCAGTGGGAATGGCGGGCAAAAACGGCACAAAAAAACCACACAACCACGCGTTAGCGCGGTTGTGTGGCGAAAAGTAGCAGTGCTGTAAAAATCCACACCGGGTTTTAGTAGGTATAGAATAGCATACACGGTGCGGGGTGTCAAGGGGCGAGGCGGAATGTTTTTGCGCCAGGGGCTTTGCAGGCGGCGGGGCGTGGTATAATCAAAATGTTCCAACATTATTATGGCAATACCGCATAATTCTAAGTGCCGATACGGCGAGCGAGGTGCGGCAGATGCTAAGCCAAAAGCGCAGATAATACTGGATGTCTTATCGAGCATTTTGGCAACGCAGATGCCGTGCCGCAGCCGCCGGAGCGGTGCTTGAGCCGTTAGGCGGGAATTGTGCGGTATTGCCTTATATTATAGGAGTGAAAAACGATGAGCAACACCGCACTGCATACCGATAAAGCCCCCGCCGCCATTGGCCCGTATTCCCAGGGCATCCAGGCAGGCAACACCATTTACGTTTCCGGCCAGATCCCCATTGACCCGGCCACCGGCGAATTTGCCGGGCAGGACATCAAGATCCAGACGCGCCAGAGCCTGACCAATATTTCCAACATTCTGGCCGCTGCAGGCGCCAGCATGGCTGATGTGGTAAAAACCACGGTGCTGCTGAACGATATTGCAGACTTTGCCGCCATGAACGAGGTGTACGCTGAGTTCTTTACCGAGCCGTACCCCGCCCGCGCCGCTTTCCAGGCAGCAGGCATCCCCAAAGGCGCACTGGTAGAGATCGAGTGCGTGGCCGTGAAGGGCTGATAACGAACCCGAAGCGACAAAATGCGCCCCTGCGAAAAAAAAACTGTGGGGAAATTTACGCTTTTGTATTGACAACAGCGTTTGTGCTGTGGTATAGTATTTGAGGTAAAAAAAGCAGCGTCCGGCAGTGTGCCGTCGTTCACCTTGCGGGCCAAAGGGCTCCGGGTCATACAAAGATCACGCAATGATTGCGTGCCAACTTCGTATTCAGGCGGCTGCTTTTAGGGGCAGCCGCTTTTTCATTTCAATCTTTCAAGACTTGTAACGGAGGTGTATTCCAATCGCGAGCAACAGCAATTCCAAGGAACTGGAAATCAATGAGCAGATCCGTGATAAGGAAGTCCGCCTGATTGGCGCGGACGGCCAGCAGAAGGGCGTTATGAGCCCCCGCGATGCGCTGAAAATGGCGCAGGCGCTGGATCTGGACCTGGTCAAGGTGGCTCCCCAGGCCAAGCCCCCTGTCTGCAAAATTCTCGATTACGGCAAGTACCGTTTTGAGATGCAGAAAAAGGAAAAGGAAGCCAAGAAAAACCAGAAAGTGATCGAGCTGAAGGAAATCCGCCTTTCGCTCAACATTGATACCAACGACTTTAACACCAAGGTCAACCAGGCCGCAAAGTTCTTGCAGCAGGGCCACAAGGTAAAGGTTTCCATCCGGTTCCGCGGCCGCGAAATGGCGCACACCAGTCTGGGTATTGATGTGGAGCAGCGCTTTGCACAGGCGCTGGAAGGCAAGGCTGTGGTTGATAAGCAGCCTAAGCTGGAAGGCCGCAGCATGATGATGTTCCTGTCCCCCAGCCCGACCAAGTAAATACTCTATCTTACGGAGGAAAAGAAAATGGCTAAAATGAAACTTAAGACCTGCTCCGGTGCCAAAAAGCGCTTTAAGATGACTGCTTCCGGCAAGATCAAGCGCAACGCTTCCAAGCGCCGTCACATCCTGACCAAGAAGACCACCAAGCTCACCCGCGGCCTGCGTATGCCCAAGTACGTTGACAAGACCAACGAGGCTACTGTCCGCAAGATGATGCCCTACGGCGGCTGATTCGGCTGAATCATTTTCTGACTTGACTTAATGTGACTGTGTAAAAGGAGATATTACCATGGCTCGTATTAAAGGCGCAACCATGACGCATAAGCGTCGCACCAAAACTTTGAAGCTGGCTAAGGGCTACTACGGCTCCAAGAGCAAGCATTTCCGTATGGCCAAACAGGCTGTGATGAAGTCTGGCAACTATGCTTTCGTTGGTCGTAAGCAGAAGAAGCGCCAGTTCCGCAACCTGTGGATCACCCGCATCAACAACGCTGTTCGTGCCCAGGGCATGAACTACTCCACCTTCATGAACGGCCTGAAGAAGTCCGGCATCGAGCTGAACCGCAAGATGCTGAGCGAGATGGCCATCCACGATCCCGCCAGCTTCAACGCTCTGGTCGAGACCGCCAAGAAGGCGCTGTAAGAATCAGCTTTTTCAAAGACGCATGCGCCGCGCGCGCGTGCGTCATTTTGTTTATATGGAGATCATACGGGGGTGCCAGATGGAAACCATCACCAGCCGCGAAAACGCCAAAATCAAATATGCCTGCCGCCTGCGGGAAGAAGAAAAGCTCCGCACGGCGGATGGCCTGTTTTTTTGCTGAGGGCCCCAAGCTCTGTCTGGAGCTGGCCCGCGGCTGTACCCTGCAAACCCTGTATGCCACCGAGAAGGCCCTGGCCCATACCCCAGAACTGGAAGCCTTTGCGGGCAAAACTGTGCTGGTAACAGAGCCGGTGGCACAAAAGCTTTCCGGAACCAAAACCAGCCAGGATGTGTTCGGCGTGTTTGAACACCCCGGCTGGCAGGCGGCAGATATTTTAGCAAAGGGACGCCGTATTCTGGCACTGGAAGCGGTGCAGGACCCCGGCAATGTGGGCACCCTGCTGCGCAGCGCGGCGGCCTTTGGCTTTGACGGTGTGCTGCTCTCCAAGGGGTGCGCGGCACCCTTTGCCCCCAAAACACTGCGGGCATCCATGGGGGCAGCCGGGCGGCTGCCGGTGGCCCCGGTGCAGGATCTGCCGCAGGCATTGCAGCAGCTGCGCGCACGCGGCGTGGTCTGCCTGGCTGCGGCGCTCTACCATTCCCGCCCGCTGGACGAAGCCCCGCAGAGCTACCCGGACGGCCTGTGCGCCGTGATCGGCAGTGAGGGACAGGGCTTGACGGACGCTGCCGTGCAGGCCTGCGATATGGCGGTGCGCATCCCGATGACGGACCTGGTGGAAAGCCTGAACGCCGGGGTTGCGGGCAGTGTCTTGCTTTGGCACTTCAGAGGTGTATAATAAGGTATGGACAGCACACTGTATTGGCTGTGGCTGGCCGAAGCGCTTGGGTCCGGCTGCCGCCTGGCAGGCAGACTTCTGGAAGAATACCCGGACCCGGCCGAACTGTATGGCCAGGTAAAAGCGGGCTGGAACCCGCCGGAATACCTGAGCGCAAAAGCCCGCGAATTTATGCAGCGGTGGCCCCGGCCCAGATGGCGGGGCTGAAAAAGCGCTGCGATGATTTGAATATTTTTTATCCTGAACACCGGACAGCGCCTGATTACCCCCAGCGGCTGCGGGACCTGCCCGACCTGCCGTTGGTGCTGTACGGCACCGGAAACCCTGCCTGCCTGAACGGGCGGCGCTATGTGGGCATGGTGGGCAGCCCGCCGCCCCCACCAAAGCTAATGGGCTTTCCGCTGCCGGGATCTTTCGCTACAATGGCGGAGCGGGGGTGTGTG
>ENA-OQDT01001021-OQDT01001021.1-human-gut-metagenome-genome-assembly--contig:-NODE-1021-length-17299-cov-2.899429_pt1 | contig 17299 bp, 15 predicted proteins | sample MGYA00242786_ERZ504617 | MGnify/ENA primary metagenome ERZ504617 (study PRJEB26092, sample SAMD00036337) | human gut metagenome | host: Homo sapiens | study: EMG produced TPA metagenomics assembly of...
AACTCAGAAAAGCAAACAGCACCGCTTCCGAACCTCCGGTAGTGATGATGATATCATCGGCAGACAAGTTGATGTCATATTTCTTATAATAACCCACCAGTTTCTCGCGATAGCTGCGGTATCCCTGGCTGGGACTATATTCCAAAACGGTACGGTCAATATTACGAATCGCATCAAGGGCCGCTCGCGGAGTAGGCAGGTCGGGCTGACCGATATTCAGGTGATACACATGAATTCCTCTCTGTTTTGCAGCATCGGCCAGCGGTGCCAATTTGCGAATTGGCGATGCGGGCATCTCGTTTCCTCTGATGGATATTATTGGCATAATGTTATAAAAATTATTTAATCGAAGTGCAAAGATAGACTTTCGCAACCAACCGAGCAAACAATTAATTAAGAATTTAAATCTTTGTTATCTTAATGCGCATTTTTTAGGGTTATTAAAAAAACATGTAAGTTTGTTCCAGTAAAACAAAGCAAAATATCAAATGAATCTATACCTGATAACCTTCCAGTCCTCCTTGAACAGAATTGAATCTGTATATGATTGCCATAAAGATTTATTTGTGGAAATCGAGAAGTTTTTCACGCTTCATCTGGTACCTTATACAGAGGCTGCAAGTATTCCGGCAGATGCCTACCGGATGGCTTTCATCGCTTCGGGCGGGGTTAGAAAAAATGGTCACCCAACACTTCGAACTACTTCCCTATCCTATCCATCTGCTGACCGACGGACAACAGAACTCACTGGCTGCTTCCCTGGAAATAGCTACATGGATACGAAGCAAAGGAATGAAAGTACATATTATTCATGGCACTATCCCCAATATGGTGAAACAACTGATAGATCATCACAAGGCTTTCGCCGCCCAGCGCGAGGTAAGAGGAAAACGAATCGGAGTTGTGGGATATTCTTCTCCGTGGCTGGTGGCCAGCAATGTAGATTACCTGCTTGCCAAACGCCGCTGGGGAATAGAGTTCATTGATATCCCCATGGAGGAAGTGTATTGTCTGTTTTATCAGATAAAGGATGATGATATAGGATATGAGGCGTCCGTATTTGCCAACCGTGCCATTGCCTGCCGGGAAGGGACTCCGGAAGATTTGCTGAAAGCCATGCGTCTTTATCAGGCCGTGAAAATAATCTGCGAAAAGAAAAAGCTGGATGCGGTAACCCTCTCCTGCTTCTCGTTGATTGAGAAATTAGGAACTACCGGATGTCTGGCACTTGCCCTGCTGAATGATGAAGGCATCCCGGCCGGATGTGAAGGAGACTTGCAATCCATCTTTACTCTGCTCATCGCCAAGACACTGACCGGCCAGGCAGGATTCATGGCGAATCCGGCATTCATCAACGATGACCTGAACGAAATAGTGATGGCTCACTGTACGATTGCCACCAAAATGGTGGATCAGTTTATCATCCGGAATCATTTTGAAACGGAAACCGGGATAGCCATACAGGGTATTCTGCATCCGGGAGGCATCACGATGATAAAATGCGCGGGAGAGTGTCTGGACGAGTATTTCGTTTCCACAGGCCAACTGATAGAAAACACCAACTACATCAATGCCTGCCGCACCCAGGCAAGAATCAATCTGGACAAACCCGTAGACTATTTATGCAGTAATCCTTTGGGTAACCATCACATCATATTAATGGGCGATCATGAAAAAGTGATTCACGAATTCATGCAATTGAACAGCTGCAAACTAGTGGAATAAGGAAAGCATGAAGAAATTAAGTAAAATGGGAGACGAAGATTAAATAAATTGTATCTTTGTATCCAATTTAATATTCAATAAAACAATAAACTTTTATGATGCATACTTGGTTTGAATGTAAGATACGTTACGAAAAAGTCATGGAAAACGGCATGAACAAGAAAGTAACGGAACCCTATTTGGTTGACGCGCTGAGCTTTACTGAAGCAGAAGCCCGTATTATTGAAGAAATCACTCCGTATATCAGCGGTGAGTTCACTGTTTCGGACATCAAACGCGCCAACTACAGCGAACTGTTCCCCTCTGAAGAAGATGCAGCCGACCGCTGGTTTAAGTGCAAGCTGTTCTTCATTACGCTGGACGAAAAAAGCGGAGCAGAGAAAAAGACCTCCACTACCGTACTGGTACAAGCTTCCGACCTTCGCGACGCTGTAAAGAAACTGGACGAAGGAATGAAAGGTACAATGGCAGACTACGTGATTGCGTCCGTAGCCGAAACCGCCATCATGGATGTTTACCCATACGAAGCCGAACCGGATGTGAAACCTGAATTTCCGGATGCCGGAAAAACCGAATAAAGCCTGATAAAAAAATAGAAAGTATAACAGATAATGAGCATTCAAGCAAATTTAAAAGAAGTTCTTTCCGAACTGCCTGCGGGTGTCCGCCTGGTAGCCGTATCCAAATTCCATCCCAACGAGGCGTTGGAAGAAGCGTATGCTGCCGGCCAGCGTATTTTCGGTGAGAGCCACGTGCAGGAAATGACTCAGAAATATGAAACCCTGCCCAAAGACATTGAATGGCATTTCATCGGCCACCTGCAAACAAACAAAGTCAAATACATGGCCCCTTATGTAGCTATGATACATGCCATAGACTCGTATAAATTGTTGGTTGAAGTCAATAAACAAGCTTCCAAAGTCCATCGCGTCATCCCTTGTTTATTGCAGATACATATCGCCCAAGAGGAAACGAAGTTCGGTTTCTCTTTTGACGAATGCAGGGAAATGCTGGATACAGGCGGATGGAAGGATTTGAAAAATGTCCGCTTATCAGGAGTGATGGGTATGGCGACCAATGTGGATGACGACGAACAAATCAAAAGAGAATTTTGTTCCTTAAATACATTCTTCAAAGAAATAAAGCAGAACTATTTTTCTGATTCAGAATACTTTAAAGAAATTTCCATGGGTATGTCACACGATTATCCGCTGGCAGTGGAAGCCGGAAGTACACTAGTCAGGGTAGGAAGCAAAATCTTTGGAGAACGAAACTATTAAAACTACTATTTATATGACTCAATTAAAAACCACTTTTGCCGGGTTGTCACTGCGCAATCCTATAATCATCAGCAGTTCCAGCCTTACAAACAGCGCTGAAAAGAACAAGAAACTGGAGCTGGCAGGCGCCGGAGCCATTGTTTTGAAATCAGTTTTCGAAGAGCAGATCATGATGGAAGCACATCACATGGCTACTTATGGCTCTCCCGAAGGAGATGACTACTTGAGCACATATGTACGCTCTCATGCATTGAACGAATATATTTCATTGATTGAACAGACTAAAAAGCTTTGCACCATTCCTGTCATTGCCAGCATCAACTGCTTCAGCAACTCAGAATGGACAGACTTTGCCCGTACCGTGGAAGCAGCAGGAGCCGACGCACTGGAAATCAACATCCTTTCCTTGCAGACCGAAAAAGAATATCAATACGGTTCTTTCGAACAGCGTCATATCGATATCGTAAGCAGTATCAAGAAACAGATTTCCATCCCCGTCATTGTGAAACTGGGCAGCAATCTGACCAACCCCATCGCACTGATCAACCAGCTTTATGCCAACGGAGCCAATGCTGTGGTATTGTTCAACCGATTCTACCAGCCGGATATCAATATCGACACCATGACATATTCTGCAGGCGATGTATTCAGTACTCCTGCCGACTTGTCCAACGGACTGCGCTGGACTGCTATCGCTTCGGCACAAGTTCCTCAGACGGACTATGCCATTTCGGGCGGTGTGCACGATGGAAAAGCGATAGTCAAAGCAATTCTGGCAGGCGCTTCGGCTGTAGAACTGTGCAGTGTCATCTACCAAAGAGGCAATCAGGTCATTGCAGATATGACAAATGAAATGACCCAATGGATGAACCGGCAAGGCTACAAGGACATCAGCGAATTCAAGAGCTCGATGAACGCACTGTCTACCGGAGCCAGCAATCCGTTTGAACGTACACAGTTCATGAAGTATTTCAGCAGCAAAGAATAAAAATCAGTGGTTAGTGATTAGTGGTTCATATCCATGCGACATCACAGCGCAGCTCATTAACCACTAACCACTAATCACTATTTTTCCTTCTGTTTAATTTGTATGCTCCAAAGAAAGTCTTATATTTGCACATTTGATTAAAGTTTGTGCAAAATATAAACAAAAGAGTATATACAATGGAGCAGAGTTTTATTGCCTTCCTGGAAGACAGTATAAAGAAAAACTGGGACTTGGATGCCCTTACAGATTATAAAGGTGCCACATTACAATATAAAGATGTAGCCCGCAAAATAGAAAAGCTACACATCATCTTCGAATTAAGCGGCATCAAGCAAGGAGACAAGATAGCTGTCTGTGGCCGCAACAGTTCTCATTGGGGAGTTACTTTCCTGGCTGCCGTTACATACGGGGCAGTGATTGTTCCCATTCTTCACGAATTCAAATCGGACAACATTCATAATATAGTCAATCACTCGGAAGCACGCCTGCTGATGGTGGGCGATATGGTATGGGAGAATCTGAATGAAAATGCCATGCCGTTGTTAGAAGGGGTTATCCTGATGAATGACTATACCCTGCTAGTTTCCCGCAGTTCCAAATTGGACTATGCACGCGATCATCTGAACGAACTGTTCGGAAAGAAATATCCGCGCAATTTCCGCCGGGAACATGTCAGCTACCGCCGGGATACACCGGAAGAACTGGCTGTGATCAACTATACTTCCGGCACGACCAGTTATTCCAAAGGAGTGATGATTCCTTACCGCGCATTGTGGTCGAATACCCAGTTCGCTTTTGATGTCTTGAAAATGAATCCGGGTGACAAGCTGGTTTCCATGCTCCCTATGGCACACATGTACGGACTGGCTTTCGAGTTCCTTTATGAATTCTGTGTGGGATGCCATATTTATTTCCTGACCCGTACCCCCAGTCCGAAAATCATCTTCCAAGCCTTTTCCGAAGTGAAACCCAATCTGGTAGTAGCCGTTCCATTGATTATCGAAAAAATCATCAAGAAGAATGTACTGCCCAAACTGGAAACCCCGGCTATGAAGATTTTACTGAAAGTTCCTATCATCAATGATAAAATCAAAGCCACAGTCCGCGAACAGATGATAAATGCCTTCGGAGGTAATTTCTACGAAATTATTGTAGGAGGTGCCGCCTTCAATCAAGAAATAGAGCAGTTCCTGAAAAGTATAGATTTCCCCTATACCGTGGGATATGGCATGACTGAGTGTGCTCCGATTATCTGTTATGAAGATTGGAAATATTTCAAGCCGGGTTCCTGCGGAAAGGCGGCTCCTCGTATGGAAGTCAAAATATTGAGCCCCGACCCTGAGAATATAGTAGGTGAGATAGTATGCAAAGGACCTAATGTAATGTTAGGCTATTACAAGAATCCCGAAGCTACCGCCGAGGTGATAGACAAGGACGGCTGGTTGCATACCGGTGACCTGGGTGTTATGGATGCGGAAGGCAACGTTACCATCAAGGGACGCAGCAAAAACATGCTGTTGGGTCCATCGGGACAGAATATTTATCCGGAAGAGATTGAAGATAAATTGAATAACATGCCGTTCGTTTCAGAAAGCATTATCATACAGCAGGCAGACAGCAAACTGGCGGCTTTGGTTTATCCCGATTTCGACGATGCCTTTGCTCATGGGCTGGATAATGACGCGATAGCACAGGCTATGGAAGAGAACCGTATCAACTTGAATACAGAACTTCCTGCATATTCACAAATAGCCCGTGTAAAAATCTATCCGGAAGAATTCGAGAAAACTCCTAAAAAGAGTATCAAACGTTTCTTATATCAGGAAGTAAAATAACACCTGGCAGAAAAAAGAACCTGCCTGCAACATATATAATGTATAAGTCTGAAGATTATAGATGTTGCAGGCTATACATTATAGATGTTACAGGTTATACATCCGCATATATGGACACCTGGATCATGATACGTGAAAGGAGACAAAACAAAACATAATTTTACTCTTGCCCCTCGATCAATTCTCCCCATAATTCCCCCTTATATCTACATTTTTATTACATTTGCACCCAAGAAACTAAAAATGTATGAAAATGAATATGCGTATAGCAGCAATACTCCTTTTAGGATATTGTGCAGGTATGTCAACTCCTGCTTTTGCCCAGAAAAAGGACAAGCTTAAAAAAGGCCCCAACATCTCCTTGAACATTTCCGCGAAGAAAGACAGTGTCAAAACCACTTATCTGAATATCGGTCTGCTTACAAATATCTATCAACTGAAAGGAATCGGTATCAACGCTGTATCCAGTGTTGTACAAAACGATATGACGGGTTTCCAAATCTCCGGCCTTGCCAGCATTACCGGACGCCACGCCTCCGGTTTCCAACTGGGAGGTATTGCCAATGTAGCCGGAGGCAATGCCAATGGCATCATGCTCAGCGGACTGATGAATGTTGCCGGAGGGAAAGCCAACGGTATCCAAATTTCCGGATTAGGCAACATTGCCGGAAACATATCAAGAGGAGTTACCATCGGCGGTCTGATGAATCTGGCCGGCAACAAAGCCCAAGGAGTTCAGATAGCCGGCTTGGCCAACATTGCCGGAAAATCACAAAATGGCGTCGCTATCGGCGGACTGATGAACGTATCTGCCGAGAAACTGAACGGAGCACAAGTTTCCACCCTGCTCAATATCAGTGGCGGAGAAGCCAAAGGCGCTCAAGTCTCAGCCATTGGTAATGTAGGTGTAAACGTGAATGGTATGCAATTCTCCGCCATCAGCAATATCGCTGCCGGAGAAATCAGAGGCTTGCAGCTTTGCGGTGCGGTAAATATCGCCGTCAAGACGGAAAATGCCCTGCAATTCTCAGGACTGACCAATGTTTGCCAAGGCAAGTTACGCGGTGTGCAGTTCGCTCCCGGCAACTACGCCGGAGAAGTAAGCGGCGCGCAAATCGGTTTACTCAACCTGTGTGGCGGGAATGTAAAAGGAATACAAATAGGAATCATCAACCATAGCAAGGATACTACCGCCCATAAACTAGGTTTGGTGAATATCACTCCCAAAACCCGTATCCAGATGATGCTGTTTGCAGGTAACACCAGCAAACTGAATGCTGCCGTGCGTTTTAAAAACCGCCGGAGTTATACCATGCTGGGTATCGGTACACACTATCTGGATTTGAATGACAAATTTTCGGGCTGTGTGTTCTACCGTGCCGGTCTTTACTATCCCATCGCCTCCAAACTGGAACTAAGTGGCGACTTAGGTTATTTCCATATAGAAAACTTTGAAAATGAAGATGCGGAAACACCGGAACGCATGTATTCATTGCAAGCCCGTATCAATCTGGAATATAAATTCAAATCCAGAATCAGTTTCTTTGCATCGGGTGGTTACGGCATGACGCGCTACTATGATAAAAATAAGTTCTACGAAAAAAAACCTATTTTCGAAGCAGGTGTTATCTTGTTTTAAGCAGCCCCGTCACCCTAGTATAAACTAATCCATACAGTATGAAACTACAGCATATCGCATTAGTCTGCCTGCTGGCATTAAGTGCCGGGAACGTCACAGCCCAGATGCTCCACCGCCCCGATTCCATGTATACATTCACCGATCCTCGCCTGCAAAAAAAACACCCTTGGCGTGCCGCCGCCGAAACTTTCGGAATGAATGTCGGAGTATGGGCATTCGACCGTTATGTAATGAACGAAGACTTTGCCAAAATCAGTATCGGCAGCATACGACGCAATATCAAGCATGGTTTTGTATGGGATAACGACCAATTCTCCACCAACCTGTTCGCCCACCCCTATCACGGAAATCTTTATTTCAATGCAGCACGCAGCAACGGACTTACCTTTTGGGAATCGGCTCCATACGCCTTTGCTGGTAGTTTGATGTGGGAAATAGCCGCAGAAGTGGAGCCGCCCGCCATCAATGACCTGATGGCAACCACCCTAGGCGGCATCGCCTTGGGAGAAGTAACGCACCGTATGTCTTCTTTGGTACTGGACGACTCCAAGCGTGGTTTCTCACGTTTCACCCGCGAGTTTTTGGGAACCTTGATCTGCCCCATGCGGGGATTGAACCGAATGATAACCGGCGAGATGTGGAAAGTAAAACGCTCTCATTACAAATACCACGATTACGACCGCATTCCGGTACACTTTTCCATAGGTGCCGGTGACCGTTATCTGGCCGATGACAATTACCTGTTCCGTGGAGAGCACAATCCCTACCTTGAATTCCGGGTACAATACGGAGATGCCTTCGATAAAGTGAATGACGGCCCATACGATTACTTCACCGCGCGGGCCACCTTCGGTCTTTCCGGGAACCAGCCTCTTATCAGCCAGATCAACCTGATGGGCAAACTATGGGGTGTTCCCCTGAAAACCACTACCGGCATGGAAATGATGTTCGGTATCTTCCAGCACTTCAACTATTTTGATTCCGAGGAAGTGATTGACGGATCGGGGCGTATCCCTTACAAGATTTCGGAAGCTGCCAGTGTGGGACCGGGTATGATTTATAAATTCCCCCGAATGAACAGCCTGGTAAATTTGGAACAGCGTGTGTTCCTGAGTGCCATCCTGCTGGGTGGAAGCCTTACCGACTATTACAACGTAATAGACCGCAATTACAATATGGGAAGCGGATACAGCATAAAGAACAACACCATTCTGGACTTCGGCCGTTACGGCATGTTCGCACTGAATATGCATCTTTACCAGATTTTTACCTGGAAAGGATACGAACACAAGGATTTGGAAACAATAGATCCGCTCTATCTGAATGCGCAGGGAGACAAAGGAAATGTAATGCTCGCTGTAGTGAATCCGATTATCGAGCTGAATCTAAGCTCCCACTTCAAAGCCAATATGGAAGTGTCCTATTACTACCGCCACACACATTATTCCTACCATGAGGACATAAAATATAAGACCTTTGAAACCCGGCTAGGATTGATTTATCAATTCTAAAGCAAGGAAGAACGGACACGGCTCAAGGTTTCGGGAGTCATCTGTAATAAGGAAGCGATGTACACAAGAGGCGCACGCTTCAATATTTCGGGATGAAGCTGCAACAATCTGTTATAACGTTCATGAGCCGGTTCAAAACGAAGCGCGTCCGCCTTCACCTGTGACTCTATCAAAGAATGTTCGATAAAACCGCGATAAAGACGTTCGATATCGTGATATTGATCTATCAATTTCTCCACTTCCACACGGGGTAACTCCCATACCACGGAGGCTTCCAAAGTTTCCACCATCAAGCGGGTGGGCTCCTGTTTAAAATAACTCTCTATGCAAATAATCATTCCGTTCTCATAACCGATATGCTCAGTCAGATCTTTATCATATTTATAATAAAATTGTCTGAGCATTCCTTTTTCTATAAACAACATCGATTTACAAACCTCACCGGCCTGCAAAACAATCTCCCCTTTACGATATTTTCTACAAACTAAGATTTCGGCTAATGCGTGAACACTTTCTCTACTGAGAGGATGGTTAACTTCTGCTATCCTTCTAGCTATGTCTATACTAGTTGTCATGTGCTCCCAATTTTTGTATTTGCTGCAAAAATACAAAAAAGGCTGGATTATTAGACATAAATTACAAAATTAAACCGATAAAGTTCTGAATAATAGTTTTTTTTATATACTTTTGAAACGCAATAGTAATAAAACGACCTTTATGAAACTACTAGCCTCTTTAACAATCCTGGGTTTAGTCATGGCACAAAGTGTCACAGCCCAAACGAATTACACAAAGGATCCGGAAAGCTGCACTAGCATTATGGTAGGAAAGAAAGCAACTACCGATGGATCAGTTATAACCAGTCATACATGCGACAGCTGGTACCGAACCTGGGTAAACATGGTTCCGGCAGAAAGTTATGAAAGGGATACTGTAATGAATATTTACGATGGCCGTATGCATACCGAGTTTGTAGCCGACCAGACTAATGTAAAAATCAAGGGGCAAATACCACAAGCTAGAAAAACATATGCCTTCATGGACACCTCCTACCCTTGCATCAACGAAAAGCAGCTGGGGATAGGTGAAACTACCGTAAGCGGACGCAGGGATCTGGAAAATCCCAAAGGTATGTTTATGATTGAAGAATTGCAACGTGTGGCATTGCAACGCTGTACAACAGCCCGTGAGGCTATCCGCCTGATGGGAGATCTCATAAAGCAATACGGTTATGGCGACAGCAGGCGAATGTCTGACCATTGCCAGATCCTGATGAAGTATGGCACTTCGAAGTCTTCGGAGAAGGAAAAGATAACATTGGCGGAGTATGGGCGGCAGTCCGTATTCCGGATGATCATGTAGGCGTATCTGCCAACATCTCGCGAATCAGCACCCTCAATCTGAAAAGATACCCGACCACTATATGGCTTCCGAAAATGTATTTGACGTGGCTAAAAAATTAGGAATTGGGATGGAAAAGAGCCTTTTAAATTTTGGAAAGCTATAGCGGAAAGAATTACTCCGGCCAACTGAAATCCTTCAGCACCCGCGAGCACTTTATCCTGAATGCACTGGCACCGTCATTAAAGCTTGATTATGAAGCAGAAGAACTGCCTATCAGTGTAAAACCCGACAAGCAAGTATCTGTAACCGATGTTATGGCATTGCTCCGGGAAACATACGAAGGAACGCCGCTGGATATGACACAGAATCTGAAAGTTACGGTAAAAGATAGAAAAACCGGAAAAGTAGACACCATTATCAGCCCGAAAGCCAATCCGTGGATGCGTGGCGATGAACTGAATATGCTGAACGGTATTAAAAAGGGAGTTGTGAAATCAGTACGCAATATCGCAGTTCCGCAATGTGCTTATTCTACAGTTATCCAATTGCGCAACTGGCTGCCCGATGCAGTAGGCGGTGTGGTATGGTTCTCTATGGACAACCCCGGACAAAGCCCGCGCGTTCCGGTATTCTGTGGCATTACTGATTTCCCTGCTATGTATAAAATCTGCGGTAACCACCGCTATCGCGACGACGCCGCCTTATGGCACTATCGCCGCGCCAACAAACTGGCTGCTGTAAGATGGGGAACTGCCCGCAAAGTAATGGAAAAAAATATTCGTCATTTCGAGGAAAAAGGACAACGGGAACTTCCATTTGTGGAAGCACAATACCAAAGTATCCTTCAATCTAAAGGGGAAGAAGCAGCCCGTGCTTATCTCACAGACTACACGGCAGACTTTATAGGCGCCACCATCCTTCGCTGGGACGAAATGGCAAACCAATATTGGATTGAGTCACGCTTCGGCTTTTAATTGTTAACCTTATCATATTAAAAACAAACTTATGAAGACAAAAGTATTCACACTAGCCGCACTGCTATGCTGTGCATCAGCCATGTATGCACAAGAAAGTGGTTACAAATTCACGACTGTTGCATCACAGAAAGCAACTCCAGTCAAAAATCAGGCCTCTACCGGAACTTGCTGGTGCTTTGCCACCACTTCGTTCATGGAATCCGAACTGCTCCGTATGGGCAAAGGGGAATATGATCTTTCTGAAATGTTCATTGTACGCCAAAAGTACTTGAACCAATTGGAAGACAACTATTACCGGGGAGGCAACGGGAATTTAGGACAAGGAAGCCTTTCACACACATGGAAGAATGCTTTCAACCAAGTGGGTATCGTACCCGAGGAAGTATATCACGGAATCAACTATAACTCAGAGAAACATAACCATGGCGAAATGGTGAGATATATCAACGCTTTAGGAAACACAGCCGTTAAGATGAAACGTCGCAGCCCGGAATACTACAAGCTGATCAACAACCTTTTCGATACTTATCTAGGAGAACTTCCTGAAAAGTTCACTTACAAAGGAAAAGAGTACACTCCGAAATCTTTTGCCGAAAGTCTGGGTTTGAACATGGACGATTATATCGAACTGACTAGTTTCACTCACAAACCGTATTACCAGAAATTCTCTCCGGAAGTACCCGACAATTGGGAAAATGAACAAATGTACAATCTTCCGCTGGACGAAATGATGGAAGTTGCCGACTATGCTTTGACCCACGGATATACCGTATGTTGGGACGGTGATGTCAGCGAACAAGGCTTCTCTTTTAAGAACGGAGTTGCTATCAATCCACAAGTGGAAGACGTAAAAAGATTACTCTACTACCGATCGCGCCCGTTTTGAAAGTATGCCGAAATATCAACGCCTGGACGAAGTGTTTAAGTTTGAGCACCCTTATCCGGAAATCGCCGTAACACCTGAAATCCGTCAGGAAGGCTATGAAAAGTTTGTAACTACCGACGACCATTTAATGCATATCACCGGCATTGCAAAAGATCAGAACGGTACTAAATATTATATTACCAAGAACTCCTGGGGAGCAGAAAGTAACAAGTCCGGCGGTTACCTGAATATGTCGGAAAGCTATGTACGTGCCAAGACTATCTGCGTTATGGTACACAAAGACTCCCTTCCGAAGGAATTGAAACAGAAACTCGGAATCCGATAAAACGTATCGGGCAAATTCTTATAGACTTAGTTGGAAAAAACAGGGCGGAAAAGTAGTATTACTTCACCGCCCTATTTTCTTATTAACCCACTATTAAACCCTTTTTTCTTTTATTTCTTTTTCAGCGTCACATCACTGATTTCTACCACACCACCTTTACCTAGGGAAAGGATAGCTACATAACAATCTTTCAGGATAGCCGCATCATCATCAGTATCGGATACTTCCAGATTGGCATTTGATTTCTTACTGCTGATAGCATTCACCACCTGTCCCATATCATAGTAAACCACTACTTTAGTCCATTTATCAGCATCCTTAATCTTGAAGTTATATTGTGCACCCGAAGCGTTCGGTTGAGCGTCCGCATCATAATCTCTACGCATGAAGAAAGTAGTATTGTACTTACCGTTATCATTCTTTTCCTCATTCGTCTGCTTGATATATACACTTACCGGAGTGCCGGCTTCCTTAGCTTTTGCATAGAAAGTGAGAACATAGATACCCTTTTCCAGACCGTCGGTAACACGCTGTCCCAAGAATGCCTTGTACCAGGAAATATTCTTTTCGGCTCCGGAGTTGTCAATCTTCATGGCATTCGGATACTTGGCGTCTCCTGTCTGTTCCCAAGCAATGGTAGTCGCTCCGTCAGCTTCATTATTCATAATAAACCATTCTCCTGCGGTAGCCTTGTTGGCGTTAGTTACTTTAGTTTTCACTTCGGTAGCAAACTTTTCGTTTTTAATCAGATTTTGAGCACTTACGCTTACTCCCGTCGATAGCCAAAAGGCCGGCAAATAATACTTTCTTCATCATAGTTGTTTTTTAAAGGTTGCTCTATTAGTTATTTTGCAGGAACACTTCCACCTCTGTCTTGTATTCGTTCCAGAGTTCTTCCATCGTAAGGTCCGGGTAGCTCTCCTTCAGGATATACTTCACCGCATCCTCCAGGCTCCACTGGTTGGTCAGTTCGTCCATCAGCACCGTCCACGGCAACATACGCACGAAGTCGCCATTATAAAGACGCAGCCAGCTCATAAAAGCACCGGAAGTATTATAGTCAACCTGCCAGACAAAGTATTTATCACTCTGCGGATTCCGGTAAGACTTGGCGATAGCGGCCTGATACTCTTCTTTTTGCGTAGCCAGAATATATCCTTTGCTCGCTACTTTCACAGCGTCCGGCCATCCTTCCTGATACCCCTGTCGGTCACAATCCTGCACACCTTCCATGATATATTTTCCTTGTTTGGGCATCCACTGCACGCAGTGTCCCATCTCGTGCATAAACACATGCTGCATGTCCGGCAGTTTCCACCACGCATCGTTCGGATTGCTTTCCGAAGCCGGATAAACAATACCTCTTCCTTCGTTATGGGTGGGGTAATCTATCGCATACGCTCCTCCGGTCTGGTCTTTCTTGATAAAGACCCGCAGTTTGCCGTAAGGGTCGAAAGCCAGATTATAGGGGTCGAATGACATAGCCGCACAATCCATATAATACCATTTCCGGAACTCTTCCTGAGTAGCAGCCTCGTCTCCGTTACCTATCAGATTATACAATGCAGAAACGGGACGTATCTCCGAATCACTCTCAAAGGAAATCTGAACTTGTGTCGCCTGGCTGTTTTTAAAATACTGCCAGGCAGCATAGTTCATATCCACTTGAAGTTCATACTTATCCGCCTGATCGCTCAGATTCGTCCAGTCACTTGTCTGCCGGGCACCGTCGGCATCTTTGTAGATAGAACGGAAACGAAGTTCCTCTACACCGTAACGGTCTGTAACCACTACTGTACGATATTTACTCAGACGCAGAGTGGTCGGCTCGTTGCCATAATCCCGCCTTTTCACAGTCAGGTTGCCAAAATCACCGACATTCGGGATCATGACGCGCTTTATCTTTTTGCCGGAGAGCAGGGAGTTGAATTCTACTTCCACTCCCACATATTCATCTCTCTTTTCCCAGCCAGAGTTACTGCCGTCCCACGTGAGGTAAAGTTCATTCAGCACCTCATCATATTTCGCCTCTTTGAGAGGGGCAGCTGCGTATCCGGCTACGGTATTCCCGTCTTTCAGTACAGGCTGATAATCTTTATAGATGTCAGGAGTTGCGAAGCTGTCTTCCTCACCGTAGCAGGCAGCCAGTGTCAGTGAGACAAACAACCCGAAAGCTATATCTTTCCAATGTTTCATAATCTTCTTGTTTAAGCGTTATTGTTCGAATATCGTATTACCATCCTAAGTTTTGTACCAGTGACGGGATACGACGGAGGTCATCATAAGGTATCGGCATGAAATATTGCTTTTTCGTAAATGCTACACGAGTCTCAAAAGAGGTCCTTTCGAAGAATGCCGGATAATCCTTGTCCATATTCATACCGTATACTTTGCCTCCTTCGCCTCCGGTGTGATATGCCGGATAGATCCAATGCTCGGGGTCATTCTGTCCTTCCGCCACTTTCCAGCGACGCACATCGAAATAGCGGTTCCATTCGAAGACTAGTTCAACCAGACGTTCGCGGCGGATACGGTTCAGCAGATCGGTCTGTGTCTTCGGACAGGTTATTTTGCCGGCTGTTGCGGTAAATGTATATTCGGGAATGCCTGCACGGACACGGATTTTATTCAGATAAGTTAGGGCATTGTCGAGATCGCTGCACATACAAAGTGCTTCGGCATATCCCAAATACATATCTGCCAGACGAAGTACCGGAGAGAAGTGTTTCGAGCCGTTGTTGTTAGAAGCTTTCGCACCCCGACGGATCAAGTATCCCGAATCCGGACAGTCGCCGGAGGTTTTGGACTTGCCGCAGGTTCCGTTTGCACCGTTGGTGAAGTCTGTGCGCATTTCCTCATTGTACTTACCTTCGTTCAGCCAGATAGAGCCGCTATAGGTAATATTCACATAAAAGCGCGGTTCACGGTCTTTCCACTGTTTCAGCACTTTGGACTTATCGGCGTCAAAGTAAAGACGGGAAGGGTTATTGGGGTCATAATATCTTCCGGATGTGAAGTTGTTGGCGCTCGGTATGCCCTCGAATTTGTCATAGCCGGGATCTTCTTCGATGGTCAGTCCGTCTTTCGTAAAGAACAGGTCTACCGTTTCCTGTGTTGTATAATAGCCACCGCCGCCAGTCACATCGGTATCCTGGAAGTCGGTAAACTTAGGACATACCCAGTAGGTATAGTCGTACAAATCTCTCAGCTTCACAAAAATCAGTTCATCAACAGCTTCCCAGGTTGTGGTGAAAAACTCGCCCGCAGCCCTGCACGAAGCATAAGGGTCTAGTTTTCCATTCGTATAGACCTCGGTCAGCTTGTATCCCTGTCCGGCTGCGAAGGTCATAAACCGTTCATACGCATCGCGTGCCTGAGCCCATTTGGAGTTGTCTTCGGTCTGAGGGAAAAGTTGTTTGCCGTCTTTATTCTTGACTGACGCCTGATCTGTATTTCCGTTGAAAAGCGGACTTGCCCAATAGAGGTACAGCTTTGCCTTGAGTGCCATACAAGTAGCGACATCCATACGTCCCAGGTTTGCCTTTCCGGCTCTCTGGAGCAAATCGCCGGAATCAATGGCGCTCTGCAATTCCGTAGCAATGAAGTTTACGCATTCGTCTACCGAATTACGTTCTTTAATCAGTTCTTCCAAGGAAGCGTCCAAAGGAATGGGATCTTCGCCAATCAACGGAATGGGACCGTAAAGGCGCAGCAATTCAAAATAATAGTATGCCCGCAATGCACGTGCTTCCGATTTCCACTTTCCACGTGTAGAGGCGGCGGCTTCTGTACATTTATCTACGTTCTGGATGAACGTACTTGCTTTTGCTATTGCCTGATAGTACTTTGAAAAGTATTCACTTGCCTGAGCTGAAGCGGAGTTAAAGGAGCCGTTGGTCCATTCCGCATACGTTTTGTTCCAGCGGTTTGCTCCGTCCAAAGATGCTTCCGTAAAGATACCTCCGTAGGTGTTCGGATGAATGGCATCTGTCACTTCACGCACGTAGCTGTATACATTGTTCAGATATTCTTCCGTCCTTTGCTTGGAGGCAAACGTTTCGTCCAGTCCAAACTGCACACCGGGAATCGGTTCAAAGAAATCACTGCAAGCAGTCAGTCCGACACACATCGATGCAGCCAACAGGTATTGTTTTATTCTATTCTTCATAACGATTATTTGACTTTAGGGTTAAAAACTAAACTTGACTCCGACCGAATAGCTGGATACATTCGGATAAGCTGTTCCATTACTCGAGTTCAGCTCCGGATCCCACAGCTTGAAGTTAGAGAAGGTAAGCAGATTCGTACCCATGAGGTAGACGCTTGCACTTTTGAGGAAACATCTGTCCAGCAGCTTTTTCGGTATATTATAGGATATGTTCAGTTGCTTCAGACGCAGGAAGCTGACGTCTTTCACCCACCACGAACTTTTCTGAACATTATTCGTGTTGGCGTCACTGCCAACATACATGCGCGGATAGAACACATCCTGATTGGTCGGATCGTCGGGACTCCAGCGGTCGTGGATGTTGGCAAAGACATTGTCACGGCCTTCGTCATCCCAGAAAGGCTTGATACAAATGCCGTCCAGATAGCGGTCAGCCTGTCCGGTTCCCTGAAACAGGGCACTGATAGAAAAGTCTCCGATCTGTAAGTCGGCACCGAATCCGTAATAGATTCTGGGGACATCACCGCGTCCGATGACGGTCTTGTCATAGTTGTCGATCACACCGTCTCCGTTCAAGTCACGGTATTTAATATCGCCTACATTTACTGTCCCGAACTGGGT
>ENA-OQDT01001022-OQDT01001022.1-human-gut-metagenome-genome-assembly--contig:-NODE-1022-length-17293-cov-3.862111_pt1 | contig 17293 bp, 23 predicted proteins | sample MGYA00242786_ERZ504617 | MGnify/ENA primary metagenome ERZ504617 (study PRJEB26092, sample SAMD00036337) | human gut metagenome | host: Homo sapiens | study: EMG produced TPA metagenomics assembly of...
ATTCGTTAAAAGGCGTAATTCCGCCTGTTTTCTATATGGATCAGCTGATGTCCTATCTTGGGAAAAGATATTATGTTGCTCTTTTGAATGCGGCTTCATTTTATGGCGCATCACATCAAAGAGTACAGACATTTTCCCTCATGGTGGAACAACCGAGCATGAGGAATACTTTCAAAGAGCGGAACATCCATATTGTTCTTTTCCAAGAAGAAAATAAGTATGGAATTTGTAAGGAAGCACAAGACGCAGACAGGTTACATCAATGTTTCTTGTCCTGAACTGACAGCCGTTGACCTGGTGGAAAACGAAAAAAGTGTAGGTGGTCTGAATCGCGTCTGCACCGTGTTGAATGAATTGGCTGAGACAATGAATCTGGACAGCCTCGATGATTCCTTTTTCAAGACATCGGCCATACCGGTCTTTCAACGTCTGGGTTATATTCTGGAACATGTATTGGAAAGAGCGGATTTGGCGGAAACCTTATATTCCAAAATGGAGGTTGCAGGATTAAAATTCAGAAAGATACCGTTTAAGATAAACAAACCGACAGAAGGTTGTGAGGTTGACAAGAAATGGAAAGTAATCATTAACCAGGAAATAGAAATAGACGAATGATACCGGAATTTGCAATCAGGGAATGGAGCGAACATGTTCCATGGACAGAGTCCGAACAGGTCGAACAGGATCTGCTGATATGCAGAGCCTTGACTGAGATATACAAGGATGAATATCTTGCTTCACATCTGGCTTTTCGCGGAGGGACCGCATTACACAAGTTGTTCCTCTCGCCCCAACCCAGGTACAGTGAAGATATTGACTTGGTACAGATTAATGCAGAACCGATCAAAGAGACCTATGACCATATAAGAGATGCACTCGCTTTTCTCGGGGAGCCGAAAGTGAAGCAGAAAAAGCACAACAACACTTTGATTTTCAGACTGGAATCAGAATCCATACCAGTGGTCCCGATTCATCTGAAAGTGGAAATCAACTGCAAGGAACATTTCAGTGTACTGCCTATGCAACGTATGCCATTTTCAGTGGTCAACAAATGGTATAACGGAAAATGCGATGTCCTGACTTACCAGTTGGATGAACTGGTAGGTACAAAACTGCGTGCCTTGTACCAACGGAGAAAAGGACGTGATTTGTATGATTTGTACAAGGCCTTGACCAGCATCAGACATCAACATAGACAACGTGCTGGCTTGCTATCAGAAGTATATGGAATTTGTGGTTGACCACATTCCTACTTACAAAGAATTTATTATCAATATGGAAGACAAAATGCAGGATGATGAGTTCTTGGGTGATACCATGCAGTTGCTTCGGCCGGATGAGGAGTTCAATCCGCAGGAAGGCTATGAGGTGGTACGAACGCTCCTGTTAGACAGGTTACAAAAGTGATAAATGCCCATTTTACTCCTATTTACCTGGGGCGGGGGGAATGGGCTTTACAGGATTTTATCTTCAGGTGTGTATGCTCCATCCATGGAACGGATTGAGCATCACGGCGTATGATTCGTCCGGTCTGCCATGATAGAGTACCCCTCCGACGACTCCTGTCCGTCCGTCGGGAGTTCTTTCGGCGAATCCGAACGAATGGGGTGCAAAGTCCCAGTAGAGTTCTATTTCATATTTCCCGTTTGAGTTCTTTTCCCACTGTTGCAATCGTTCGATGCACTGTTGTAAGGTATTGTCTCCGATACTTTTTGCGTATTCCACCACCTTGTCGTAGTGTTCCTGACATTTGATTATCATATTCATTCATTTTTATGTTGTCTGTAACAGTTCTTCATATTCACCGAAGCCGAAACATCCGGCTATGACAAAATCTTCCCCGCTTCTGTCAGCCAGCGACAGCAGGCTGTCCAGAGTATCGCAGTAGAAGAAGATTTTATCATCCATTTCCGTGTTGGAGTCCATGTCCAGGGCAATTCTTGTCTCCAGCGTCTCCAAGGTGTCATTACAGCGTATGATGCATTCGAGGAAATGCGGTTCATGTCCCTTTTCAGTACGGTAATCCTGATATTTTTCACGGATTTCCTTCTTGATTTCCTCCGGCTTCTTCCAGGAACTGTCATCTACGATTTCAAGACTCAGCCCCTCGACAAGCAGGCACGTGCCTCTGTCATATACCATCAGGGTACGTTTTCCCATGTGGCTTTTTCTCAAGTTTTCCCAATCGGGAATGTCCCATCGTTCGGTAGTCCATACTCCCCGGTAATTTTCGGGGACAGCGAGGTATTCGCTCAGTGTCATTCTTTTCATCTTTCTGTGTATTTATGGTGAAACAAAAAGAACCTTGCAGGTCTTGCAAGGCTCTCCAAATGCGGGATAGCGGTCAAACTCGTTGCAGGCGTCCCAGTCCACGCTCATTGTGTATCCTTTCGGGAAATGTGTGCCGACAAACTTTTCAATCATAGCCCGTTCCTCTTCGTTCAGGCTGCCGTCCTCTTCCGTTCCGTATTCCAGGGCATATATGGCCCATTCGGGAATGTTGTCCCATTCCGTCTGTTTCATGTGCGCTGCCATAGCATACCGTTTATGCGGCGGAAAGCCTGCCGATTATCTCCTGAAGTTCCTGTTCCCATTTTCCGTCGCCATTGCCGAAGGATGGATAGGTAAGCTGGTACCAGTTGTGGTAGTCGAAGAGTTTCATCCTCAGCGGATAGTAGTCGAACATTTTCCGGCCGTCCCTAAAGATGCGGATATGATTTATACCTACGTTCATGGCCTGTAGTCCGTGTCCGTTTAGAATCTCATGGAATCTTTCCATCGGGGTGAAGTTGCTTCTGCTCATATCTTTCATTTTTTGAGTTAGACATCTGCGGCTTGTCAAGCCGGTATTTTATTTCTTGCCTGCCTTTCTGTCCCGTGCCGGATTGCGCAAGGCTTTGCGAAAAAATACCGGAGCCCCCGGGCGAGGATGATTTTTTCAGCAAACCACGGAGGGGCCCGGCCTTGCACAATCCAGCGGGCACGGGACGACCTTTGCAGGCGGAAATAAAACAGCGGTCTCCTTTTTCCTTTATTCTTCGTCATTGTTCTCTTCTTCCTCCTGCTGCGGGATGAGGTGTTTCAGTTCCGGATCATTTTTTATGCGTGTTATCTCATCCTCTATTATCTGCAACACGTCCGCCTTTATCTGCGAGTAGTTGCGGTCAATCTGCTGCTGCATGATATCGTTTCCGTCCGCGTCCCTGAACTCGTTGATGACAGGAATTTTCCTGTAGGCTTTCATCTCTTCCGATACCTTTGCGCTGTCCACGATGATGCGGGCATGGAAAATCTTCTGGTCTATCTCTTCCCCGAAATTGTCTGCCACGCTGCCAACGAATGTACCCTGCGAAAGATTGGCTATCTTGGAAGCGGGTATCAGGGAATCAAGCTGCGTGTTGATGGAAGTCGAAGTGTCCTGACGGTTGATGGATATGGACTGCCGCTGCTGGAGAATCTTGCCGAACCGTTCCGACAGAGATTTTGCCGTTTCTCCAACCACCTGTCCGCTGAAGATATTGCCCACCGTGTTCTGGATGACCTTCGCCTCCTTGTCTCCGTAGTCGCGTGCCAGCTGCGAGAAGTCCTGGAAGCCGAGACAGACGGCCACCTTGTTGCTTCGGGCGGTCGCAATCAGGTTGTCGATACCGCGGAAATAGATGGTCGGAAGCTCGTCAATGATGATGGAACTTTTCAGTTGTCCTTTCTTGTTCACCAATTTGACGATGCGCGAATTATACAGGCCGAGAGCCGCCGAATAGATATTCTGCCTGTCCGGATTATTGCCCACGCAGAGGATTTTGGGGTGTTCGGGATTGTTCAGGTCAAGGGTGAAATCGTCTCCCGTCATCACCCAGTAAAGCTGTGGCGAGATCATTCGCGAAAGAGGGATTTTCGCACTTGCTATCTGGCCCTGGAGCTGATCTTGAGCTCCGCCTTGCCATGCGTCCATAAATGGGGAAAGATAGTTTTCGAGGGACGGATACGAGGTAAGAATCGTGAAGATATCGGCATACGGCTTGTTGAGAAATTCGATTGCATGAGGGAACGTGCAATACTTTCCGTCCTTGTAAATCCGCAAATACCAGATGATTGCGGCAAGCAGGATAATCGGTGACTCCACGAAGAAGTCACCCTGTTTCTGTATCCAGGTCTTGTTCAAATTGAGCATTATGGTATAGGCACTTTCGTAGGCATCGCTGATGTCTGCCATGAATCTTGGATTGATTGGATTACAGCGGTGGCTGCGTCTGGGGTCATCGAAATTGATGACATAGAATTCCGGCTTGACCTTGTAATGTTGTCTGTGCTTGAGCAGATGGTTGTAGGCTATCTCCGAGAGGTCCGGAAACTTGTAGTCATAGATATACATGGCAAAAGATTTCTCGATTTGCTGTTTGATGTAGTTGTTCACCACGGCATAGCTCTTTCCAGAGCCCGGTGTTCCCAGCACGATAGAGGCTCGGAACGGGTTTACGATATTGATCCAGCCGTCCCATTCCTTGCCCTGATAGACAAATTTCGTAGGCAGGTTGACGGAATACTCGTTTTCCATAAGCCTTGTTTCCTGCATGAAACTTTCGTTGGCGGTGTTGAACACGTCTTCCATGAGGTTGTGCTTCAGCATACGGCTGATCCATATTCCCGACATGAGCAGGAGAATGTAGCCCGTGGTAAGCGTCAGCGTATATACGGTAGCATTCACTGTCGTGCTGAACGGCAGGTCAAGCATCCACCAGTTCATGAAGAACAGGACAATGCCGCCGAGGAAGGCGGCGTATATTTTCCGCCACGTCATCTTCTGGTTCTTGACACCTTTCGTACCCAGACACGAAAGTCCCAGGAATATGAAGGCGAACACTTTCGTCACGAGCAGGTTGCTGAACAGTCCAGCCGTCCTCTGGAAGTTCAGCAGAATCCTGTCCACGACTCCGATGTTGATACCCATATCCACGAATGAGCTGTAGCAGAACCAGTAGACATGGATTACAATAAACACGATGGAAATGGCACGCATGAACTCCATGACCTTGGCCAGTCCTCTCAAATCATCTTCTTGTTGCATAACTGTAAAAATTTTGATGGTTGGTAATTGACAATCAGGATATGCCGCGTGAACGGCGTTTCTTCTTTTCTTGCGTTGCAGTCTGCGGCGAGTGCCTCCTCCTGCGGGTCCGGCCCGTTGATGTCGGGACTGAATATTCCGAAAGCCTGCTCAATGGCGCTTTCCATGTTAGTCGGAAAGGCTCTCCCGTGTGGAGGTATATTGTCCGGGGGATTCCGGCTCCGGAAATTCCTGCGGCCTGTTAAAAAGCTGTTCGAGGCGTTGGCGGAAAACTCCTTGCCCAGACGGGAACCGTTATATACCTCACGGTTCCTGTGGTCTATGAAGGTCACGCCGTAGATGCGGCCTTCCTCGTTTTCCCTGAACACCACGTCAATGCCCTTTTCCCCGAGCAGTCGGATGAAGTCTTCCCGGTTTCCTCGGCAGCCGTGCATGGCCAGCGTGACGGCATCATGGATTTTCGGCTGCCACTTCCGGTTTCTGAAATCTCGGACATTGACGGCAATCCTTTTTTCTATCCCTTCGTAGCCGAAGCGCTTGCCGATGAGCGAAGACTTGATGGGCGTGCATACCGGCCAGCCCGCATCGTCCGTCAGGGTATATACGATACCGTTGTAGGGTGAGCCTTCAAATTCTCCCCGAACCTGTTTGGCCTCGATGTTGAAGCATGAGAGCATGGCACTGAACTCCCCGAATGTCTGGAAGCGGTAGGCGGTGAACACACTTTTGAGGATATTGCCGACCTGACGTTTCACGTCCCCGTCCCGGTAGTCCGCCTTCTTGAGATACGGTTCCAGCAGTTCGTTCCGCTTGTCAGCCACAGGCTTGAGTCCGAATCTGTTTTCCAGTTCCCGGCAGGCTTTCATCGAACGGTTCCATTCGTATGCGTCACTGATTTTTTCGCCGTTCTCCTTCACGCAGGTGGAGACGATATGGACATGCCGACGGTCAATGTCCTCGTGCAGATAGACGATGTAGGGCTGGTCGCCGTAGCCCATCTTCTGCATGTACTCGCGTGCCAGTTCCGCGAACTGCCCGTCCGTGAGGCGGTCATCCACCGATGGGTTCAGGGAGATATGCAGTACCGGCTTCTCCGTGTTCCTGTTGGCGGCGAGGTAGCTCTCGAAAGCCCACAGTGTCTGCTGCATGACGTTGTGAGGATTTCCAGTGAGGTCGGTAATCATGCGGTTGCCCGCGATGATACGGGCGGTTGCCTCGTCCACTTTACGCTGGTTGTAGATGACCGCCCCGTAGAGCGATACACCCCTGTTGATCTTAGCCACCATTCTGCTGTTCCTCCTTCTTTCTTTTTATAAGGTATTCTTCCTCGAACTCCCGGGTAAGCATGATGATCCGCTTGCTCAGCACCACCAGGTCGATGGTGGCCTTCTCCAGATTGCGGAGCAGGGCGAACGCCCGTTTCTCGCCGAAATTGGACTTGACTGCCTTCACAGTCTGGTTGTAGTTGTTGCCGATGGCCTGGAACTGGTGATAGAAATTTGTAAGTCTGATGTAGTAGTCCATCGCAGCCTTGTCGATTCTGACGACCTTCATTTCACGTCCGAAAATCATCGCCTTGATGAATCTTGCCCGTTGTTTCATCCCGGATTTTTCAAACAGCAGCTCGAAATTTCCGTTCTCTTCCGAGGTCAGTTTGATACCGTAGCGGAATACTGCCGGGTCGGTCTTCGGTTTTCTGCCCGTGCTTCTTCTTGTTCTTCTTTTACTGTTTTCTTCCATACGCATTGAGATTTTCTGTTTCTGATTTTCCGTCATGGATTTCCGACTTTGGAGGAAATCCCTCCCGAGCCTTCAGGCGAGTGGCAAGTTTGTTTTGGGATGCCCGAATCATTTCGGGCTGCCCAAAACACAACTTGCTATGTTCGCTTGAACATGAATTTGCCTGAAGTCAAATTGAGTTTTGACCTTCAGCCTCATTCTTCGGCTTTGGGGATAGCTCCATCCGGCATCCATTCCGTTGTCGGTGGCAAAGTTACGGCGGTATATCTATCTGTAAAACAGTTGATTATATGTAACAAGATGTCATACGGTGACAAGGGTCGTCACCGTCTCCGGATGATGGTGATTATTCGGGAAAATCCTCTTTTATTTGCAGTGCGGACGGTTGCAACAGACAGGTCTGTACCTGTTTCCCTGTTGTTCTGTCGGTTTGTGTAACCGGCTGTTGCAGTACACAGACAAACATTGGTCGTGTTATTTGTCTGTTGCAACCGATGACGTTTGGTTTGTTGGTTGGTGCGCACCATACAACCGTATCACCCAGCAAGCAGACAACAGACAGATAAGACAACCGTGTAATAAACAATTAAAACAATCAGTTATGAAGAAGAACCCGTTATTCGTTGCTGTGAGCAACCAGAAAGGAGGAGTAGGCAAAAGTACGATGCTTGTAACGCTTGCCAGTCTCCTGAGTTATTCGATGGACAGGAATATCGCCATCGTTGATTGTGATTCCACCCAGCGCAGCCTGTTCAATCTGAGGGAGCGTGACATGGAAATGGTGGAGAAGAACAAAAAGTATATGGTACAGCTTGATGAGCAGAGGCTTAGAGGCCGCAGGATTTATCCTATCCGAAGGGCAAGGCCGGAGGATGCGCGTCAGATTGCCGGAGAACTTGCGGAAACCGGTGATTATGACATCATTTTCATAGACTTGCCTGGGACAATGGATGTGTCAGGTGTCTTGCAGACCATTTTCAATGTGGACTATGTGCTGACTCCCATTGCCGCCGATAATTTTGTCATGGACAGCAGTTTCAGTTTTGCAAGCAGTGTCATGAAGTTCACGAGGGAACGGAAGGATATTCCCCCTGAAAGATGTATTCCTGTTCTGGACTAAGGTCAGAAGGAGAAGCAATACCGAAGTACTCAACAATTATATGGCACTGATGAAGAAACAGGGACTTAAAGTTCTGGATTCCACCATCCCAGATTTGTGCCGTTATGAGAAGGAGCTTTCCTCGTCATCCAGAACATTTTTCCGTTGTTCTCTTCTGCCTCCTCCGGCAGGACAGCTCAAGGGCAGCGGTTTGCAGGAACTGGCCGACGAATTGATTGTAAAACTTAATTTTTAATGAATATGGCAAAGAAGATCGTGAAAGTGGATGAGGATGCTGTCCGTGGGTATATGGTAGCCGCCATGACCGACAAGCCCGGCAGGAATGACAATGCCAGGGAAGAGGATACATCTTCTGAAGTGGAGTCCGAGCCGGAACCTGTCGGGGATACCGTGCCGGACAGACCGAAGACACGCAGGAAACGTGAGTCGGACAGTGGCTTCCGACAGAAATATCTGGTGAATACCCCATGCCGGGACGTATTCAGGTGTATCTTAACCGTAAGCTGTACGATGAGATAAAGAACTATCTTTATGTAATAGCTCCGGAGGTTAGCATTTCAAGTTATATCAGCAATATCATTGCGGAGCATATCGAACTTAACATAGATGAAATTACCCAAATGTATAAGGAACGTTTTTCACCCCCTAAAATTTGAAAGTTATGGAAATGTCAGTATTTTATTTTTCAGTAAAGTTGGTGTCAGCCATCTACATATTGCATAAAGTGTGGGCAATCATTTTCTGCCCTGTGTCGTATGATTTCTGGGACAGGCTTCTTCGTCATGCCCGCCGTATACGTGTTGGAGTGTGGAGGAAACGGAAAAAGCGCATGGTGGAGAAAGCGGGAAAGAATTCCGGGAAAACCTTTGTCGGAGACAGTCGGGGTTCGGCTGTAAAGGATGGTACATACTCGCCTGTACGGGCGGACAATGATACGGACGATGACGTGATCGGCAAGACAAACATTGTATATCTGGAAGACCCGGATATGGCCCGCAAGATACCTGTACGCACTATGGAACTGGAGAAGGTCGCAATCGACCAGGATGAAGAGATTAACTCGGATGACGTGGAAAATAGAATCACTTCCGGTAACGGATTGACGGAATCGGACAGACAGGACCTTATGGCTTCCGAGGAGTCTATTCCTGACCCTGAGTTCTCCAAGCCTCTTACTTTTGAAGAACTGAGTAATGTGGCAGAGGTACTGATGTCTGCCACGGAAGACCGGAAAAACATTCAGGCTGCTGCAGAAACCCTGTACCGTCTTCAGGATACGGATCTGTTCGGATTCTTTTCCAACTGAGATAAGTACAACCGCTCAGGTCGGAAAAACTGCTGAAGGAGCATCTGGACTCCTCTGGACGGCTGTTGTCTGAAACGGAAGTTTCAAAGCGGAATTCAAAAAGGAATGTTATTGATTGGAACAAGTATATGTAAAGATGGAACAGACCGTTAAACGTAAAGGCATAGGCTCTGAAAACCCTTCGTCAGAAAATTCAGCCGGACATAGAGCTGTCTTGATATTGTCAGATGATGATATTCAGGATTTTGTCAGAAAGGAAAAGGAGAATATGCAGAAAATAGGAATGTTGTTGGACAATATGATGGATCAAATCAATAATGTACCGGAATATGTCCCGGACAACTCGGATGAGTCATTTGATATTGGAAAATATGTTTAAGTTAAATAGTTCTATATATCATTGATTCAGGATAATTTGTCGTTATTTTGCAATCAGATAAAGAAAGGTCTATGGCAGTAACAAAAGCAATATTGGAAAAATGGATGGCGGCCCAGAAGCGTCACCATCTGTCGGACAGGCATGTGCAGATGGCACGTGAACTTGGTCTGAATCCTGACAAACTCGGGAAGATTGATAACCACAGACAGGAGCCGTGGAAAGTTCCGCTTCCGCAGTTCATAGAGGATATCTACTTCAAGAGGTTCAAGCGTGAGCAGCCTGAAACTGTCAGGCCGCTGAAACAGATTTTGAAGGAAATGGAATTCAAAAAGAAGCTGCAAAAAGAGAAAAAGGAGGAACGGAGGAAACAGCGTGTCTTCTCTTCCGATTCAGCAGCAGAGTAAACAGCGTTCACATGACATGAAGCGAAGTCTGAAAGCCGCCCGGTTTTCAGACTTCGCTTTTTTGATTCTGACAAGTTGCAGCGTTTTTATTTTTTCATGGAGAGTGCCCGTTTTTATATTCTCCCTTATTTCAAGCGGCTGCCAAAAATTCCTTTTCATATCGTTTGGAAATCCCTTTCCGATGTAACGTAATGACACCCAATGTCACGCATCGTCAGTGTTGTAAATCAATGAATTAGACGTTATATATTCGTGGTCGAAATCATTTTTTGTCTCACCAATTAAAAGTTTCGACACATGAAAAAAAGATTCTTTTTGCAGCCATGATGCTGCTTGCAACGACAGGGGCTTTCGCCCAGGGTAACGGTATCGGCGGCATTACCGAAGCGACCAACATGGTCACTTCGTATTTCGACCCCGGCACCAAGTTGATATACGCCATCGGAGCCGTTGTCGGTCTTATCGGGGGCGTGAAGGTCTATTCCAAGTTCTCGTCGGGCGACCCGGACACCTCGAAGACCGCCGCCAGCTGGTTCGGTGCCTGCATCTTCCTGATTGTCGCCGCCACCATCTTACGCTCATTCTTCCTGTAACATGGCGAAGTATCCTATCAACAAGGGAATCGGGCGCAGCCCGGAGTTCAAAGGGCTCAAGAGCCAGTACCTGTTCATCTTTGCAGGAGGGCTGCTTGCCCTGTTCGTGGTGTTCGTCATCATGTACATGGCAGGTATCGGCCAGTGGATCTGCATCGGTTTCGGGGCCATCTCCGCCTCGGTGCTGGTCTGGGCGACCTTCCTGATGAACACGAAGTACGGCGAATGGGGCCTTATGAAACTCCGGGCGTTGCACAACCATCCCCGCTACATCATCAACCGGAGAAAATTCCTTCGGTTGTTTTCTTCAATCGTCAAAAACAGAAAAGCATGAGAAACGTAATGAAAACAGCGACATTGGAAAGCAAGTTCCCGCTACTAGCCGTGGAGGACGGCTGCATCATCAGCAAGGACGCGGACATCACCGTGGCATACAGGGTGGAACTGCCCGAACTTTTCACATTGACACGTGCCGAGTACGAGGCCATGCATTCCACCTGGGCGAAAGCGGTCAAGGTGCTGCCGAACTACAGCATCGTGCACAAGCAGGACTTCTTCGTGGAAGAGGGTTACAAGCCTGACATCTGCAAGAACGGCATCAGTTTCCTCAGCCTCAGCTTCGAGCGGCACTTCAACGATCGTCCGTACTTGCAGCATACCTGTTACCTGTTCCTCACCAAGACCACGAAAGAACGCAGCCGCACGACCAGCAGTTTCAACGCCCTGACGCGGGGCTTCATCATCCCCAGGGAAATGCAGGACAGGGAGACCGTCAGCCGTTTTATGGAGTGCTGCGGCCAGTTCGAGCGTATCGTGAACGACAGCGGCCTGCTCCGTATCACACGCCTGACGGACGGGGAGATAACCGGGACGGAAACCTCGGCGGGCATCATCGAGAAATACTTCTCGCTCTCGCAGGAGGATACAGCCTGCCTGCAAGACCTCTCGCTCGGTGCGGGGGAAATGAAGGTAGGCGACAACTACCTCTGTCTGCACACCCTTTCCGATCCGGAAGACCTGCCGTCAGGTGTGGCCACGGACTGCCGCTATGAACGGCTCTCCACCGACCGAAGCGACTGCCGCCTGTCGTTTGCCGCGCCGGTAGGCATCCTGCTTACCTGCAACCATGTGGTGAACCAGTACCTCTTCATCGACGATTCGGCGGAGAACCTCAGAAAGTTCGAGCAGACCGCAAGGAACATGCACTCTCTTTCCCGTTACAGCCGTTCCAACCAGATCAACCGGGAATGGATCGAGGAGTACCTGAACGAGGCGCACAGCAAGGGGCTGACCTCCATCCGTGCACACTGCAATGTCATGGCGTGGAGCGACGACCGGGAAAAACTCAAACGCATCAAGAATGATGTGGGCAGCCAGCTGGCGTTGATGGAGGCAAAGCCGCGCCACAACACGGTGGACGTGCCGACCCTGTTCTGGGCGGCGATACCCGGCAATGCCGGTGATTTCCCCTCCGAGGAGAGTTTCTACACCTTTATCGAACAGGCCCTGTGCCTGTTCGTCGGGGAAACCTCCTACAAGGACTCCCTTTCCCCGTTCGGCATCCGCATGGTGGACCGCCTGACCGGGAAGCCCGTCCATCTGGATATCTCCGACCTGCCGATGAAGAACGGCACAATCACGAACAGGAACAAATTTATCCTCGGACCGTCCGGCTCGGGCAAGTCCTTCTTTACCAACCACATGGTAAGGCAATATTACGAGCAAGGGACACACGTGCTGTTGGTGGATACCGGCAACTCCTACCAGGGGCTGTGCAGCCTTATCCATGCCAGGACACACGGCGAGGACGGTATCTACTTCACATACGAGGAGAATAATCCGATAGCTTTCAATCCTTTCTACGTGGAGGACGGTGTTTTTGACATCGAGAAGAAAGAGTCCATCAAGACGCTTATCCTCACCTTGTGGAAGCGTGACGACGAGCCGCCGACACGTGCCGAGGAGGTGGCGCTCTCCAATGCCGTCAATCTCTTTCTGGAGAAGATACGCAAGGACAGCAGCATAAAACCTTCTTTTAATTTCTTCTACGAGTTCATCCGTGACGAGTACCGGGATATCCTGAAAGAGAAGCGCACCCGTGAGAAGGATTTTGACGTGTGGGGATTCCTCAATGTACTGGAGCCTTACTACAAGGGTGGCGAATATGACTTCCTGCTCAACTCGGACAAGCAACTTGATTTGTTGAATAAACGCTTTATTGTCTTTGAGTTGGACAACATACGCGATAACAAAGTGCTGCTTCCGATTGTCACCATCATTATCATGGAGACTTTTATCAGCAAGATGCGCAAGTTGAAAGGTATCCGGAAAATAATTCTTATCGAAGAGTGCTGGAAGGCATTGGCATCCGCCAACATGAGTAATTATATCCGCTATCTTTTCAAGACCGTCAGGAAGTTTTTCGGCGAGGCCGTGGTCGTGACCCAGGAAGTGGAGGACATTATATCTTCTCCCATTGTCAAGGGCACCATCATCAACAACAGCGACTGCAAGATCCTGCTTGACCAACGGAAATATGTCAACAAGTTCGACGAGATACAGGCGTTGCTCGGCCTGACCGACAAGGAACGTGCGCAGATACTCTCCATCAACATGGCGAACAATCCGTCCCGGAGATACAAGGAAGTCTGGATTGGACTTGGAGGTACCCAGTCGGCGGTCTATGCCACGGAGGTCTCACTTGAGGAGTATGTGTGCTACACGACCGAGGAAACCGAAAAACTTGAACTCATGCGGCTTACGGAGAGGCTCGGCGGCAATATAGAGCTTGCAATAAGGCAGCTCGCAGAGAGCAAACGTAACAGTAAGTAACATTCAAAAATCAAGAAAGACATGAAATTTACCGAATGGATAAGACATCGGATTGTCGGTCGCTTCCGGGAACCGGACTACCGGGAATTGCAGGAGATTGCTCAAAAAGCCAAACGTCTTGCCGGTGTGTACAATCACGGGGAACTTGCAAAGCTTATCCGGGAGTACAGTCATTCGGAAAAAGCTATTGAACAGATTGCCCTGCTGATAGCGAAATCCGAACCCTTTGTTTCTCCCATATCAACGATGAACAAGGAATCCGTAGATATGATGGATGTATTGACGGATACTCCATTTATGGCGAAACACGGTTCTCAACTGACGGATATCCCACCATGGGAAGCCACATCAGTGCATGGTTTGTTCGCAATGTACACCATTATGCATGATTGGGGATGTACGAAATATCCGATGAATAGAATTGAACGCCCGCCACATAGTGAAGTAATATCCGCAATAAGAATATTGGACTTCCAGAGAAAGAGCCGGGATGTATCTGAACTATGCGAACTCGCCTCATACAACATGGTGCCATCGACCTACGTCAAGCTGCGCTATGGCATTGAGGACAAATGCAGTACCTATGAATGGCTCGAAAGCTATCTGATGGACAGGGATGACTGCTGCATTGAGCCTGATGTCAGGATGAACATTCCCCGTATAGAAGCTGAGATGTGCGCGGCGGCTGAAAAGGCGGTCGAGAATATCCCCGGAGTCCGTCTACCGGACTTCTATCTTGAGGGACTTAACCGGGATCTTTACAAATTGGGACGTATCGCCGTGTCACCGGATGCTTCAAACGACCTTATCAATGTGCAACCGGATTTTCTAATCAAATACGGTATTGACAAGACCGCAGCCCCGGAAGAACAATCCCGTCAGGCACAGAAAGCCTACAAAGAACTGGATGACAGATTAGTCCGGGTTACCAGCCGCAGACCGTATGCTGACGAATTCTTCGCATCCCTCAGACACGGGAAAGAAAAAGTGGCAGAGGTAGACCGTCCGAGACCGGTACACAAGCCTATCCTCCGTAACCCGCCGTCCAAAGGACGGAAAATGGGAATCTGACTTTTGACAGAATTATTCACAATTAAAAACAGAAACATCAATGAAAAAGAAAATCCTCATGCTGTGTATGGGCTGCTTTCTGGCCGGCCTCACGGCGAAAGCGCAATGGGTTGTGACCGACCCGACCAATCTTGCCCAAGGCATCATCAATGCCGCGAAAAACATTGTGCATACGTCTTCAACCGCAAGCAATATGCTCAACAATTTTCAGGAAACCGTCAAGATCTACCAACAGGGCAAAGAATTCTATGACGGCCTCCGAAAGGTCAAGGACCTTGTCCGTGACGCCCGTAAGGTGCAGCAGACCATCCTGATGGTCGGCGACATCACGGACATCTACGTGAACAGCTTCGAGCGTATGCTCAGTGACCCTTACTTCACGCCGGAGGAGCTGAGCGCCATCGCCCTCGGCTATACCAAACTGCTTGAAGAGAGTGCGCACCTGCTGAATGACCTGAAGACGGTGGTCAACGAGAACGGCCTGTCGATGAACGACAAGGAGCGGATGGATATCATCGACCGCTGCTACACAGACATGATGCAATACCGCAGCCTCGTGCAGTATTACACCAACAAGAACATCGGCGTTTCCTACCTGCGTGCCAAGAAGCGGAACGACCTTGACCGCGTGATGGCCCTCTACGATTCTCCCAATGAACGTTACTGGTAATCCTAAATCCGAACGCTTATGGTATTGTTGGCAGCAAATTTTGACAACCTGCATCAGGTCCTGCAAAACCTGTACACGGATATGATGCCGCTATGCTCGCAGATGACGGGCGTGGCGAAAGGGCTTGCGGGGCTGGGAGCCCTGTTTTATGTAGCTTACCGGGTGTGGCAGTCGCTGGCGAGGGCGGAACCAGTGGATGTGTTCCCGTTCCTCCGTCCGTTCGCCTTGGGGCTTTGCATCATGTTCTTTCCAACCCTCGTGCTGGGCACGCTGAACAGTGTAATGTCACCCATCGTAAAAGGTACGCATACCATTCTGGAAAGCCAGACCTTCGACATGAACGAGTACCGGGCACAGAAAGACAAGCTGGAGGTGGAGGCGATGAAACGCAATCCCGAAACGGCCTACTTGGTGGATAAGGAAGCCTTTGACAACAAACTGGACGAATTGGGGGCATTGGACGCGATAGAGGCCTGCGGGATGTATGTGGACCGTGCGATGTACAACATGAAGAAGGCTGTGCAGAACTTCTTCCGTGAACTGCTGGAACTCATGTTCAATGCGGCGGCGCTGGTCATCGACACGCTCAGGACATTCTTCCTGATCGTCCTCTCCATACTCGGGCCTATTTCCTTCGCCATCTCCTGCTGGGACGGTTTCCAGGCTTCGCTCAGCCAGTGGTTCGTCCGCTACATCAGCATTTACCTGTGGCTTCCGGTCAGCGACCTGTTCAGCAGCGTGCTGGCAAGGATACAGGTCTTGATGCTACAGCAGGATATCGAGCGGCTTGCCAACCCTGATTTCATCCCGGACGGTTCCAACGGGGTTTACATCACTTTCCTGATTATCGGCATCATCGGGTATTTCACCATTCCAACAGTGGCGAACTGGATCATCCAGGCCGGAGGCGGTGCGGGCAATTACGGCAAGAACGTGAGCCAGGCGGCATCCAAGACCGGTTCGGTCGTGGCAGGCACGGCAGGGGCGGCAGTGGGCAACATCGCCGGAAGGCTTATCAAGTAATCACATTAAAACGACATTGAAATGGAATTCAAATCATTGAAGAATATCGAGACCAGTTTCAGGCAGCTCCGCCTGTTCGGTATCGTCTATCTCTGCGCCTGTACCTTGCTCGTGGGTTTCTCCGTATGGAAAGCCTACGGCTTTGCCGAGGCGCAGCGGCAGAAAATCTATGTGCTGGACGAGGGGAAATCGCTGATGCTCGCCCTTTCGCAGGATCTGGAACAGAACCGTCCCGTGGAGGCGAGGGAGCATGTCAGACGTTTCCACGAGCTGTTTTTCACGCTTTCACCGGACAAGGGCGCCATCGAAGGCAATATCCAACGCGCCATGTTCCTGAGTGACCGTTCCGCGTATGCCCATTACCGGGATCTGGCGGAGCAGGGCTATTACAACCGCGTCATCTCCGGCAACATGAACCAGCGGATCGGGATTGACAGCGTGAAATGCGACTTCGACACCTATCCGTATGAGGTGGTGACGTATGCCCGCCTTTCCATCATCAGGGAAAAGAGCGTGACGGAGCGCAGCCTCGTCACGCGGGGCAGGCTGCTCAATTCCACACGCAGCGACAACAACCCGCACGGCTTCATCCTCGAAGCCTTCCGCGTGGTGGAGAACAGGGATATAAGAGTGTATGACCGTTAAAATTCAACATAGTATGAAAAGGATTTTGCGAAAACAAGGGATTTGGCCGAAAGAAAACTGCGCGGCTTGTGCGCCGGGCTGAGTCCGAAAAAGAGAGTGATGACCGTCGTGGTGCTGGCGAGCCTGTTCGCCGTCGGGAATTTCTATATGATTTTCCGTGCCATTTATGACATCGGCCGGGAGGACGCAAGGCAGGAGGTCATCGAGATAGAGCTTCTGGAAATCCCGGACTTTGTTCCGGCAGACACGCTTCCGGACAGGAGAATCCGTGAGATGGAAGAGTTTTTTTAACCAATTCAACAGACAAGGCAATGAGTAATGACGCGAACAAATTGAAAAATCGGCAGGAAATCAGGAAATACCTGGTCTTTGCCGGGATGTTCCTGCTGTTCATCGGCTGCATGTGGTGGATTTTCGCCCCGTCGGAGGAGGACAGGCAGGAAAA
>ENA-OQDT01001025-OQDT01001025.1-human-gut-metagenome-genome-assembly--contig:-NODE-1025-length-17231-cov-2.056069_pt1 | contig 17231 bp, 26 predicted proteins | sample MGYA00242786_ERZ504617 | MGnify/ENA primary metagenome ERZ504617 (study PRJEB26092, sample SAMD00036337) | human gut metagenome | host: Homo sapiens | study: EMG produced TPA metagenomics assembly of...
CTCAGATGAATTTGGCGACAATTGAATTAATTAAAGAAACATATAATAAAATAGAGGTAAAAAACTATGAAAATTTAGGACTTACTGAACAAAAAAGTCATGTTGCTTGACCTTCAAGCAACTACAAAGGAAGCTGCTATTTATGAAATGATTAACAGCTTGGTTGATAATGGTGTCGTGACTGACTTTGATGTTTTCAAATCAGGCATTATGGCTCGTGAAGCACAAACATCAACTGGTTTGGGTGATGGAATTGCTATGCCACACAGTAAAAATGCTGCAGTAAAAGAAGCAACTGTACTTTTTGCTAAATCTAATAAAGGTGTGGATTACGAATCATTTGATGGTCAACCTACCGACCTCTTCTTTATGATTGCAGCTCCAGAGGGAGCAAACGACACTCACTTGGCAGCTCTTGCTGAATTGTCAAAATACCTCATGCAAGATGGTTTTGCAGATCGTTTGCGTAAGGTGACTTCTCCAGATGAAGTGATTGCTGCTTTTAATACTGGCGAAGAAGAAGCACAAGCTGAGGAAGCTAAGAAAGCACAAGCTGTTAAAGAAGCAGCTTCAAGCGATAAAACCACTTATCGTAGCTGTAAACAGCTTGTACAAACTGGTATTGCTCACACTTACATGGCTGAAGAATCCTGATTAAAACAGGTGAAGAAATGGGTGTCAATGTTCGTGTTGAAACTAACGGTGCTTCAGGTGTCAGGAACACCATTGACTGCTGAAGAAATCAGTAAGGCTGTAGGTGTTATCGTAGCAGCAGACAAGGCAGTTGAAACAGCACGTTTTGATGGTAAAAAATTGCTTTCTAAACCAGTCGCTGCAGGTATTCGTCAACCTCAAGAATTAATCCAAAACATCTTGGATGGAAAAGCTGAAGTCTTCCACGCTGAAAATGCTGGAGCTGCTCAAGAATCAAGTGAGAAATTGAGCCTCGGTGGTGCCTTCTATAAACACTTGATGAGTGGGGTATCACAAATGCTTCCATTCGTTATCGGTGGTGGTATCATGATTGCGCTTGCCTTCTTGCTTGACCAAATCATGGGTGTTCCTAAAGATCAATTGCCACATTTGGGTAGTTACAATGAACTTCCGGCTCTCTTTAAATCAATTGGTGATATTGCTTTCAGTTTCATGTTGCCTATTCTTGCAGGATATATTGCCTATTCAATTGCTGAGAAACCAGGTTTGATTGCCGGTTTTGCAGCTGGGGCTATTGCGAAAGCAGGTCTTGCTTATGGAAATATCGTAGTCTATGCAAAAGTTGCAGGTTTAGATGAGAATGCAGCAAAAGAAGCAGTTGATAAGATTTCTTCTCATCAAGTGTCATCAGGATTTCTTGGAGCATTGGTAGGTGGTTTCTTAGCTGGTGGAATTGTACTTTTGTTGAGAAAATACATTAAGGTTCCACGTGCACTCGAAGGTGCAAAATCAATCTTATTGATGCCTCTTCTTGGAGTGGCCCTCACAGGATTTGCCATGTTAGCAGTGAATATCCCAATGGCAGCAATCAATACTGGTCTTAATAACTTCTTGTCAAGCTTGTCAGGTAGCTCAGCAGTTCTCCTTGGTCTCCTTGTAGGTGGTATGATGGCAGTGGATATGGTGGACCAGTCAATAAAGCAGCTTATGTCTTTGGTACAGGTACTCTGGCAGCAACAGTAACTTCAGGTGGTTCAGTTGTTATGGCAGCAGTTATGGCGGCTGGTATGGTTCCTCCGTTGGCAGTATTTGTAGCAACACTCTTGTTTAAAGATAAATTCACTGAAGAAGAACGCAACTCTGGTTTGACAAACATCGTTATGGGACTTTCATTCATCACTGAAGGTGCGATCCCATTTGGTGCAGCTGACCCAGCACGCGCTATCCCAGCTTTATCGTCGGTTCAGCTCTTACAGGTGCTCTTGTAGGTATGGCAGGAATCAAATTGTGGCACCACACGGAGGTATCTTCGTAATTGCCCTCACATCAAATGCCCTTCTCTACCTTCTCTTCATCTTGATTGGTGCTGTGGTATCAGGTATCCTCTTCGGATTCCTTCGCAAACCACTTGATAAATAAGATATGACAAAACAATCTCGTTGTGACGGGGTTGTTTTTTGTGTCGTAGCAGATTTTGTCAGGGTACCTATTTTATGATAAAGTATAGGCAGAAATGGCTTATCTAGTAGCCAGTACGCTGTATAAAGAAACATAAGAGGTAAAATATGGTAAAAGAATACGATTATATTGTCATTGGTGGTGGTTCTGGTGGTATTGCCAGTGCCAATCGTGCTGCCATGCATGGTGCTAAGGTTATTCTCTTTGAAGGAAAAGAGGTCGGTGGTACCTGTGTCAATGTAGGTTGTGTGCCTAAAAAGGTCATGTGGTATGGTGCTCAGGTTGCTGAAACCCTGCACCGTTATGCAGGCGAGTATGGTTTTGATGTGACAATTAATAAGTTTGATTTTGCAACGCTTAAGGCCAATCGTCAGGCTTATATCGATCGTATCCATGGTTCTTATGAGCGTGGTTTTGATAGCAATGGCGTTGAACGTGTATACGAGTATGCAAGATTTGTTGACCCTCATACGGTTGAAGTAGCGGGTGAGCGTTATACAGCACCCCATATCCTTATTGCGACTGGTGGTCACGCCCTTTATCCAAACATTCCAGGTAGTGAATATGGGATTACCTCCGATGGTTTCTTTGAGCTAGATGAGGTGCCAAAACGTACAGCTGTTATTGGTGCTGGCTACATCGCCGTTGAGGTTGCTGGTGTTCTCAATGCTCTTGGAAGTGATACACACCTCTTTGTGCGTAAAGATCGTCCATTGCGTACCTTTGATAAGGATATCGTTGATGTTTTAGTTGATGAAATGGCTAAATCTGGTCCAACCCTCCATACGCATGCTAATGCGACAGAGGTAGTGAAGAATGCAGATGATTCCTTAACCATTAGTTTTGATAATGGAGAGACGATTACAGTTGATTGCCTCATCTGGGCTATTGGACGCGCAGCCAACACCTCTGGTTTTGGACTTGAAAAGACAGGTGTTAAACTGACTGAAAAAGGAACAATCTATTCGGATGAGTTTGAAAATACATCTGTTCCTGGAATCTATGCCCTTGGCGATGTGACTGGTAAACTTGATTTGACACCAGTTGCAGTCAAGGCTGGACGTCAATTGTCAGAGCGACTCTTCAACAATAAAGCTGATGCTAAGCTTGATTACACTGATGTAGCCACTGTGGTCTTTAGCCATCCAGTTATTGGTTCTGTTGGCTTGACTGAAGAAAAAGCAATCGCTAAGTAATGGTGCGGAGAATATTAAGGTTTATAAATCTAGTTTCACACCAATGTATACGGCCCTTGGAGACAATCGTCAGCCTTCAACTATGAAATTAGTAACGCTTGGTGAGGATGAAAAAAATCATTGGCCTTCATGGTATTGGCTATGGTGTTGATGAGATGATTCAAGGTTTCTCTGTGGCCATTAAGATGGGAGCAACTAAGGCTGATTTTGATAATACGGTTGCCATTCATCCAACAGGTTCAGAAGAATTGTGACGATGAGATAGAAAAGTGAAGTCTGTTAACCGAGAGTTTCAGACCTTTCTTTGTGTCTGAATGGCTTCAATTGAAAGTAATCGCAAGGGAATTCCCTTGCGAATTTCCATAGCCTTTTTGGCTATGGAAACCATCCATCCAACAGGTTCAGAAGAATTTGTAACGATGCGATAGAAAAGTGAAGTCTGTTAACCGAGAGTTTCAGACTTTTCTTTGTGTTCAAATAGCAGCCTACACTTTGTGTAAAACTATAGATTGTCTAAATAAAAAGGCCTTCAGGCCTTTCTTTCATTAATTAAGTGGTTTCTTACTTCTGAGATAAAGTAAAGAGATCCAGTGACAACAAATAGGTCATCAGAATTTGCTGATTCAGCTTGTGCTAACCAGTCTCTATAGTCGGCTGCACGTTTGAAGTCTTTGGGATAGTCATCCAAGGGCAGTGCCTCAAAAAAGTCAAAGCTGGTTACCGTTATATCATAATCTTTCAATTCCTCTAGTAAGTCTGCCAAAGGCTTTCGTCTAAGTCCTGCAAAGAGGATGTGTACCCTACGATTAGCGAAGTTATCTTTTAGTACCTGCTTTAAGCTGGCAATTCCTTGAGGATTATGAGCACCATCTAGATAAATGTTATTTCCTATCCACTCACTACGACCAGGCCAATGCGTCTCTTCAATCCCCTCTTGGATGCTCTTATCGGTAATCTTAGAAAATGTTTGAGCTAGGATATGGGCAGCAGTGACAGCTAGCCCAGCATTGTTTTCTTGATGCTGTCCTAACATTGGAAGTTTAAGATTTGGACTTTCCCAATGGTCATAAGAAATTTGGATCGTTCGATTGTCTTTCGGAAGCAGCTGAATTTCCCTATCAATGATGGCTAAAGGAGCTTGTAGGTCATGTGATTTTTGGTTGAAGAAATGTTCAACTTCTGCAGAGACACGACCAAGTAAGATAGGTGTGTTTTCTCGCATGACGCCTGCCTTATGATTGGCAATGTCCAAAAGGCTATCGCCCAAGGTCTCAGTGTGATCAAAGCCAATCGAAGTACAGATGACAAGCTCTGGCGAAAGAACATTGGTCGAATCAAGGCGTCCACCAATTCCAGCTTCAATGATAGCCATATCAACCTGTTTAAGGTCGAAGTAGAGGAACATGAGTAAGGTGACCAATTCAAATTCCGTTGGTCGCTCAAAAGCAGTGTGCTCTTCTAAATCATCGAGTAGAACCTGAGCTTTCGCAACAAGGCTAATCAAATCTTTATCAGGGATTTCTGTGCCGTTAATGCTAATACGTTCGTTGAAGCGAGTGATATAAGGGGAGGTGAAAGTCCCGACCTGATAGCCTGACTTTGTTAGGATATTTTGTAGGTAGCTAGTTGTTGATCCCTTACCGTTGGTCCCGACTATATGCACCGTTGGAAAGTGAGTCTGAGGATTTCCGGCTTGTTTCAAGAGCCAACGCATACGTTCGAGTTGAGGGCGACGGCCATTGCCCTTGAAAGAATGGATAAAATTTAGAGTTTCTGTATAGTTCATAGGATTATAGAAAAAAGGCAGGGTTTCCTAGCCTTTTATATGTTTTAGTTAGAAGCGGCATCACCAGTTGTTGCGCCACCAGTAGTCGCATTGCCAGATGTTGTATCTGCAGTAGCTACTGATGAAGAGGTAGTCGTATTGCCACCCGTTGTTGTATCTGCAGATGACGAATAGGTGTTAGTTCCTGCTTGGCTACTTGTTTCTGTTTCTGAATCAGTCGCATTGCCATAACTAGATGAGGTAGCACTTGATTCTTGAGTCTTATTATTGCCTTCTTTGATGACTACAGTTGATTGATTGGCTGATGAATCAGAAGTGTCCTTATTTTTAGAGGCTGTGAAATTCATGATGGTGATTGAAGCCACGATGATTGACAAAATTGTCCCGACGGCAGTAAGGACTTTTTGGAAGGCAGTGAAGCCTTTTGTAACGTGTTCAGTCACATTTGGGGCAGATTTTTTTCTTCTTTTGATGAATGATTACGGCGTGAGTAATTTTCAGACATGATGCTCTCCTTAAAAATATTTCGTACTCTCTATTATATGATTTTCTCGCAAAAATTGCTAAAAAAAATTATGCTATAATAAATAGTAAATAAAAATCGAGGAAAAATCATGATTTATTTTGATAATTCGGCCACGACGGTGCCTTATCCAGAGGCACTTAGAACCTATCAAGAAGTGGCTACTAAAATTTTTGGGAACCCATCCAGCCTACACCAATTAGGAACATCTGCGACACGTATTTTGGAGGCTTCTCGTAAGCAAGTTGCGGAACTCATTGGAAAATCAGCCGATGAGATTTTCTTTACGTCTGGAGGAACCGAAGGTGATAACTGGGTCATCAAAGGTGTAGCTTTTGAAAAAGAGCCTTACGGCAAACACATCATTGTTTCTGATATTGAACACCCAGCGGTAAAAGAATCTGCCAAATGGCTTTCAGAGCATGGTTTCGAGGTATCTTATGCACCAGTAAATGAGCAAGGATTTGTGGATGTTGAAGCTCTTGCTGGATTATTACGCCCCGACACAATCTTGGTTTCGGTTATGGCTGTTAATAATGAAATTGGATCAATCCAACCTATTCAAGCCATTTCAGATCTTTTGGCTAATGAGCCTACGGTATCTTTCCATGTGGATGCTGTTCAGGCTATTGGGAAGATTCCAGTATCGTCCTATTTAACTGACCGTGTAGATTTTGCGACATTTTTCTGGTCACAAGTTTCATGCTGTTCGTGGTGTCGGTTTTGTCTACAAAAAGGCAGGGAAAAAGATTACGCCACTCTTAACCGGTGGTGGTCAAGAAAAAGATTTTCGTTCAACTACTGAAAATGTTGCTGGGGTTGCGAGTATGGCCAAGGCCTTGCGCTTGGTAACTGACAAAGAGGAATTTTCTCTTCCTAAATTGCCAAGATGAAAAAGATTATCTTTGACGAATTGGCTAAGTACGAGGATATTACTATTTTCTCAGGTAAGGGTGAAGACTTTGCTCCCAATATTTTGACCTTTGGAATCAAGGGTGTTCGTGGTGAAGTTATTGTCCATGCTTTTGAAGAGCATCAAATCTATATTTCAACGACATCAGCATGTTCATCTAAGGCGGGGAAACCAGCGGGAACCCTTATTTCTATGGGTGTACCGACTAAGTTAGCTCAAACAGCTGTTCGTATCAGTCTTGATGATGACAATGATATGGGACAGGTGGAACAGTTCCTCACGATTTTCAAGCAGGTCTACGCCAAGACACAAAAAGTGAGATAGCAAGATTTAATCGACTAAACAATAAAACTAAATTCGAATTTAAAAGGAAAAGGAATGACACTAACATATTCAGAAATTATGGTTCGCTATGGTGAATTGTCTACTAAGGGCAAGAACCGTATGCGCTTTATCAATAAACTTAGAAATAATATTAAAGATGTCCTATCCATCTATCCAGAAGTTAAAGTGACTTTTGATCGAGACCGTGGACATATCTACCTCAATGATACAGACTACGAGCCAGTAGCAGAGTCTTTGAAGCAAATTTTTGGTATTCAAGCCTTTAGTCCTGTTTACAAGTTTGAAAAAGATGTCGAGGTTTTGAAAAAAGCTGTTCAAGACATTATGACTGGACTCTATCGTGATGGTCTTACTTTTAAAGTAACTGCTAAACGTAGTGACCATGACTTTGTTCTCGACAGTCGTGAGCTCAATCTTACTTTAGGAAATGCAGTTTTTGATGTATTGCCTGACATTAAGGCTCAGATGAAGGGACCAGATGTCAATCTTAAGGTAGAAATTCGTGCCGAGGCGGCTTATATTTCTCACGAAGAAATCAAAGGAGCAGGCGGTCTACCTGTAGGTACTGCTGGTAAAGGAATGCTCATGCTTTCAGGTGGGATTGATTCGCCAGTGGCAGGCTATCTTGCCCTTAAACGTGGCGTAGATATTGAAGCTGTCCACTTTGCAAGTCCTCCTTACACTAGCCCTGGAGCTCTTAAAAAGGCTCAAGATTTGACCCGTAAGTTGACTAAATTTGGTGGTAATATTCAGTTCATCGAAGTACCATTTACTGAAATTCAAGAGGAAATCAAAGAAAAAGCGCCAGAAGCTTATTTGATGACCTTGACCCGTCGTTTCATGATGCGTATTACTGACCGCATTCGTGAAGAACGCCGAGGCCTTGTGATTATCAACGGTGAGAGTCTTGGTCAGGTTGCCAGTCAGACTATGGAGTCTATGCAGGCGATTAATGCTGTCACATGTACGCCAGTGATTCGTCCAGTTGTCACTATGGACAAGTTGGAAATCATTGATTTGGCACAAAAAATTGATACCTTTGACATTTCCATCCAACCTTTTGAGGATTGCTGTACTATCTTTGCACCTGACCGTCCAAAAACTAATCCAAAAATCAAAAATGTCGAACAATATGAACGTCGTATGGATGTTGACGCCTTGGTTGAACGTGCGGTTGCAGGAATCATGGTGACTGAAATCACACCTATTGAAGAGGCGCAAGACGAAGTGGATACACTTATCGAAGACTTGCTCTAGTCTAGGAGGATATCGTACTAACATAGTAGTGCTTAGGTGCTACTAGGGTTAGGTATGTCGAAAAAGAAATGTCGATGTTGAACTTTTACCCAGAAAGGAAAATACATGACTGTTTATAACATCAATTTAGGAATCGGTTGGGCATCAAGTGGTGTTGAATACGCTCAGGCCTATCGTTCTACAATTTTCAAAAACACAGGTATTAAGGCCAAATTTGTCTTTATGGATATGTTCTTGCAGGACAATCTTTCTGATTTAACCCGTAACATGGGGTTTGCGGATGAAGACATCATCTGGCTCTACAGCTATTTTACAGACCTAAAAATTGCTCCAACGACCTATACTGTCAAGGATTTGGAAAAGGAAATTCCTTATGACATCACGCGTCGTGAGATTAATGGTAAAGTGGTTAAGCTCTTTTGTGCCAAGGAAGATATCTTCTATGCAGCCTACTTGCGTAAAGAGGGTGAAGATATCGTTCACCGTGTGGAAAAAGTATCGCGTGGTTGCTTAATCCGTAAAGATTTTTACTCTTACACTAAGATGTTCACAGAGTACTACACACCGGTAGACAATAAGGCTCACCTCTATCAACGTCGTTTCTTCAATGAGGATGGTAGTGTTGCCTATGATGAAATTGTTGATGGTAAGGATAGTGTCTTCCGTTTTCCAGATAAGATTTTGTCATCTAAGCATGAATTTATCGCCTACTTCATGTCTCAACTTGGTCTAACTGATCAAGATACCGTCATCTTGGACCGTGCAACTGGTACGGGACAGGCTGTTTTCCGTAACACCAAACCTGCTAAGCTTGGGGTTGTGGTTCATGCAGAGCACTTTAGTGAAAATGCTGTGACAGACAAGACTATTTTATGGAATAACTTCTACGAGTACCAATTCAGCAATGCAGATAAGGTTGATTTCTTTATCACAGCGACAGAGCGCCAACGTAGCATTATGCTAGATCAGTTCAATAAATACACACCATTTACACCTCATATCGTAACCATCCCTGTGGGAAGTGTGGATAAACTGAGAAAGCCTGAAGGAGAGCGTAAACCATTCTCAATCATCACAGCCTCACGTTTGGCCAATGAAAAACACGTGGACTGGTTGGCCAAGGCTGTTGTTAAGGCTAAAGAAAGTCTGCCACAAGTAAACTTTGATATCTATGGAACAGGTGCTGAAGAAGCCAAACTTAAGGCCATTATCGAGGAAAATCAAGCTCAGGATTATATCCACCTTAAAGGTCACCAAGACTTGACAGAAGTCTACAAGGACTACGAACTTTACCTATCAGGTTCTAAGAGTGAAGGGTTTGGTTTGACACTTCTAGAAGCCGTGGGATCTGGTCTAGGTATGATTGGTTTTGATGTTCGTTATGGGAACCAAACCTTTATCAAGGATAATGAAAATGGGTACCTCATTCCTCGTTTTGAAAAAGATGATGAGCCTGCTATCGTAGCTGCCTTGGCAGAGAAAATTGTAGCCTTTTTCAATCGCTCAGATTTGGATTATGTTCATCAAGTCTCTTATGATATTGCCAAAGGCTTTTTGACAGAGGAAATCGAGCAGAAGTGGCTTAACTTAGTAAAGGAGATGACTAGTCATGATTAATTTATTTGAAAACTATAGTCAGGGTAGTTGGGATCTCCATTACTCACTGATTGTCGCTGGCTATGTGAATACAACAGTTTGTCTTTCAGATGATGGCTTTCTGCCTAGTGATGTGACCTCACCTTACCTTTATTTCACTGGTTTTGACAAGGTTCAAGGTTCTGCACTTTACTTTAATCAGGTCCCTGTGCCTGACTACTGGGAAATTATAGGAACGAATAGCAATGCGGAAATCTTCCGTTTTGACAAAAAACGTGGTCATATTCATTATGCGCATCCTGCTCACCAACGTCTGGTTAAAGCTGTTGACTGGTATGATGAATCAGGACGCCTGCGCGTGACTGATCGCTACAATAACAAGGGTTACCGTTTCTCACAAACAACCTATAATGTTAAGCAAGAAGCGACCATTACGAGCTATTTCACTCCAGACAACAAGGAAGTTATCGTCATCAACCATTTGACTAAAGACGTTATCTTGAATTGGAAAGACAAGGTCTACATTTTCAAAAATAAATCTGAATTTGTAGTCTTCTATCTTAAAGAAGCTGGTTATGATTTGAGTCGTATTCTATACAACTCATTGGCGACACCTTTCTTGACAACTATGAATCTTCCAAATTCTGGTCAAGATGTTCTCTTCTGGCAAGAACCAATCACTGATTCAGTTCCTGGAAATATGCGTCTGCTTCTTGAGAGCAACCATCGTCAGACTAAGATTGTTGTACAAGATTACACAGCTTATACGAATCTTCTAAAGTTGGTTAGTCCAGAGCAAGCTTCTCGCGTGGCCTTCCTTGGCTTCATGTATCCATTTGCCCGTCAGAATAATTTCCAAAATCAAGCACTTATCTTGACTAACTCAGATCAGATTGAACACTTGGAAAGCATTGTTAGTGAAGTACCTACCATGCACTACCATATTGGGGCAATCACTGAAATGTCAAGCCGCCTGATGGATTTAGCTAAATATAGTAATGTTAGCCTTTATCCGAATATTACAACGGAGCAGGTTAAACGTCTCTATCAACAGGCTGATTTCTATTTGGATATTAACCACCAAAATGAAATCCTGTCGGCGACACGTGCTGCCTTTGAAAATAACTTGCTTATCCTAGCTTTTACGAACACAAGCCATGGTCCAGATTATACTGCACCAAGCAATATTTTCTCACCTATGAATGCTGGGCAATTTAAACAAACACTTAAAGAAGCCTTGGGGAACCGTGACTTTCTTAGTCATTTGCTTGATCGTCAACGTGAGCATGCTCATGTGGCGACACCAGAAGATTATAAGAAGGTTATTGGTTAGGGAAATAACACTAGAGGTTCGTAACATTTGTCCTCTGACACCAACATTCAGGAAGGTCGCTTCACTTTATGAAGCGGCTTTTCCTGTGGAGGAGAGACTCCCACTCCGGCAATTGTCTTGGAATAGTTTGAAAAATGGGCAATCATTCTTGGTTTATTTTGATCAGGAAGTTTTTATTGGTTTTACCTATGCAATCTGTACTAATAACCTGGTCTACTTACTCTTTCTTGCGGTTGAGGAAAGTAAACAGTCGCAGGGTTACGGTAGTCAAATTTTAGCACAAGTAGGGAAGAAGCAGGAAGACGACCATGTGTGCTTACGATTGAGCCTATGGATGAAGAGGATGCTTCTAACCGTACTCAACGACTAAAACGTCTGGCTTTTTATGAAAATAATGGCTATCAGTCTTTGAACCATTTCTATTTTGAAGGAACGGAGCGGTATCAGATTTTAATAACTGATAGGAGTCTTTCTTTAGATAAGATTGAGCAAGATTTGGCTAAGACTTTCCTAGGTAAGCATGGTGTAAGAGTGGACTAGATGGCGTATTAGGTGATTAAACTTAAATTGGCAGAATAAGGGTAATCCAAAAAAACATTTTTCTCTTGTCATTATCGGGGAAAAATGATAGAATTGTAACGTTGACTAAATGCACGTCCTGTGCAACCGCACGACTACTGTTTGCAAGTGGGTTCGTCCCCGCAGTACTAGGCGAGTCTTCACAGAGGGAAACCTCAGACACATTAAAAATTTTAATAGGAGGTGCATCATGAGCACATACGCAATCATCAAAACTGGTGGAAAACAAGTTAAAGTTGAAGTAGGTCAAGCAATCTACGTTGAAAAAATCAACGCTGAAGCAGGATCAGAAGTAACTTTTAACGAAGTTGTTCTTGTCGGTGGTGATAAAACTGTAGTAGGTACTCCAGTTGTTGAGGGAGCTACTGTTGTCGGAACTATCGAAAAACAAGGTAAACAAAAGAAAGTTGTTACTTTCAAATACAAACCTAAAAAAGGTAGCCACCGTAAACAAGGTCACCGTCAACCTTATACAAAAGTTGTTATCAACGCTATCAACGCGTAAGTTAGCGACTAATCACTAAGAAAGGACACAATCTTATGTTGAAAACTCTTGAAAACTTGCAACTTTTCGCCCACAAAAAAGGTGGGGGTTCTACTTCCAATGGTCGTGATTCACAAGCTAAACGTCTTGGTGCTAAAGCAGCTGATGGACAAACTGTATCAGGTGGATCAATCCTTTACCGTCAACGCGGTACACACATCTACCCAGGTGTAAACGTAGGCCGTGGTGGTGACGATACACTCTTCGCTAAAGTTGAAGGTGTTGTACGTTTCGAACGTAAAGGTCGCGACAAAAAAACAAGTATCTGTATACCCAGTTGCTAAATAATTAAGCTAAAGTCTGCACTTTTGTGTAGGCTTTTCTTTATGAAGAAGGAGAATCCTATGCCTTTAAATCACTACCAACAAGAAGTGGGGCCAAGTCTAGCGGATGCTAGTCCAGGTAAGATGCCAGATGTTGCCCTATTAGAAGGCCGTTATTGCAGCGTTGAACATTTGACAGTTGGCAGAGCATTATAAGGATATTTTATGACTTTTATTTTTACTAATCAGATTCTTTCTGATTGGACCTATATGTATGCGGAGCCTTTTGAATCTGAAGAAGCTGTACGTCAGTGTTTGGAGGATTATGAGCAATCCGATAACCCTTATTTCTTTGCCATCAGGGATAAGGCTTCAGGTAAGGTTCTGGGAACCTTTTCACTTATGGCTATTACTCCAAAAAAATCGTAGTGTTGAGATGGGACGGGTGATTTTGGCACCTGCTTTACAAAAGACTCGAGCAGCCACAGAAGCTCAATACCTGCTTATGAAATATGTCTTTGAAGATCTTAACTATCGTCGTTATGAGTGGAAATGTGATAGTCTCAACCGTCCTTCTGCCAATGCTGCCATGCGTTTAGGGTTTACCTATGAGGGGCGTTTTCGTAACCATGCTATCTATAAGGGACGTAGCCGTGATACGGACTGGTTCTCGATTATTGATAGTGAGTGGCCGGCACTTAAGAAACGATTTGAGAATTGGCTAGCTCCTGAGAATTTTGATGAAAAGGGACAGCAGAAATGTTCTTTGAGGGATTGTTAGCTGGCAATATAATGGGCTCTCTTCTGATGAAGGAGCCTTAATTTTAGTAGTTCCTAGTCCTAAATCAAAGCTCCTACTTTTCTAGTGATTATTGTTGCTGTCAAAATCAGTCTAAATACTCATTTTTCTGTCAATAATATTCCCATAATAAAGCATATTTATGCTATAATAAAGAGTAATTGTATCAAGGAGAATATGACTAATGGATTTAATTCGCGAAAAAGTATTTGTTAACCGTTACCACTATGATGTTCGTAACCATGAGTGGGAAAAAGAGAATGGTGTTCCTAAAACAAATGTTGAAGTAACTTTCCAGTTGCACAATAAAGATGAAGAAGCTAACAATACGTCTGTTGTAGCTGTTTTGCAATTTATGATTGTCCGTGATGAGTTTGTTATCTCAGGGATTGTTTCTCAAATGGACCACATTCAAAACCGTATCGTCAATGAACCAAAAGACTTCTCACAAGAAGAAGCAGAAGCCTTGGCTGCACCGCTCTTGGATACGCTTCAACGTTTGACTTATGAAGTAACTGAAATTGCCTTGGATCGTCCAGGTATCAATTTGGAGTTCTAAGATGTCTCTTGCAGTTATTACGGATTCATCGGTTAATCCACCTACTGAAATTCAGGGGCATGCTGATGTTTATATTTTAGATATTCCGGTTATCGTTGAGGAACAGCCTTTTGTTGAAGGAAAGAACTTGGATGTGAATCAGTTTTATGAGAAAATGGCAAACTCTGAGGAACTGCTCAAGACATCACAACCTAATCTAGCCGAACTTGGATAACCTTTTCATGGAGTTGGGGGAGCAAGGATATACCCATGTCATTGGGCTTTTCCTTTCTTCGGGGATTTCTGGTTTTTGGGCTAATAGTCAGTTTTTGATTGAAGATCATGCCAAGTTGAAGGTTGCTTTTCACGAGACTAAAATCACGGCAGCTCCTATGGGTGCTATGGTTAGAAACGTTTTGCATTGGTCAGAGCAAGGAATGTCATTCGAGAATATTTTGAAGAAGCTCGAGGAGCAAGTAGAAAACACGACGGCTTATATTCTTGTGGATGATCTTAATCATCTGGTTAAGGGTGGCCGTTTGTCGAATGGTTCGGCGATTTTAGGAAATCTTTTGTCTATCAAACCTATTTTGAATTTTAATGACGAAGGAAAAATCGTTGTTTTTGAAAAGGTGCGTACAGAGAAGAAAGCTGTGAAACGTTTGGTTGCTCTAGCTGAGGAAAATCGTGAAATGGAACTTAGTATTCTTCACACGAATGCTCCTGAAAAAGCTGAAGATTTTAAAAGGCAGCTAGAAGCAGAGGGAATTAGCGTTTCAACAGTGGTATCCTTATGTGCTGTAATTGCGACACACTTGGGTGAAGGAGCGCTAGTACTAGGTCTAACACCTAAATTTACCAAATAAGTACTATCCATCTGGGATGGGGCTTGTCTATGATTAAGATCAATAGAGAGGAAAAAATAACATGTCTATTAAAGTTATTGTTGCCGGATTTAAAGGAAGAATGGGTTCAACTGCGGTTGAAATGGTCAAGGGAGATGACGAATTGACTTTGGCTGCCTTGCTTGACCCATTTGCGACAGAAAAAGAAGTGGACGGTGTTCCTGTCTTCACAGATAAAGCGGGTTTGGATTGGCTTTGACGCAGATGTCTGGGTGGATTTCACTATGCCAGCTGTTGCCTATGAAAATACTCGTTTTGCTTTGGAGAATGGTTTTGCACCAGTTGTGGGTACCACAGGATTTACTGAAGCACAAATTCAGGAATTGACAGACCTTTCTAAAGACAAGTCTATTGGTGGTTTGATTGCACCTAACTTTGCTATTGGTGCTATCCTTCATTATGAAGTTTGCGGCAGAAGCTAGTAAATATTTCCCAGATCTTGAAATCATTGAGCTTCACCATGACAAGAAAAAAGATGCGCCTTCAGGTACAGCGGTGAAAACAGCTGAACTTATCCGTGAGGTTCGCGAAACAAAACGTCAAGGTGCTGAGGATGAAATGGAAACACTTGCTGGAGCACGTGGTGCAGAGTTTGATGGTTTCCGTATTCACAGTGTTCGTTTGCCAGGTCTTGTGGCTCACCAAGAGGTTATCTTTGGTGCCCAAGGAGAGGGCTTGACCTTGCGTCATGATTCTTATGATCGTATTTCCTTTATGGGTGGCGTTAACCTCGGTATTAAAGAAGTGGTTAAACGTGATCAGCTTGTTTATGGTTTGGAACATTTACTATGAGATTAAGTTATTTGCCTTCTGAGTTTCAGAAGGCTTTACCAATATTAGAGAAGATTAAGGCTGCGGGTTTTGAGGCTTACTTTGTTGGTGGTTCGGTACGAGATGCCCTTCTTAACCGTCCCATTCATGATGTAGACATTGCTTCATCTTCATATCCTGAGGAGACCAAGCAGATCTTCGAGCGTACGGTGGATATCGGTATTGAGCATGGGACCGTTTTGGTCTTGGAAAATGGCGGTGAGTATGAGGTGACGACCTTCCGAACAGAGGACGTCTATGTAGATTACCGTCGTCCGTCTAGCGTGTCCTTTGTGCGTTCATTGGAAGAGGACCTCAAGCGTCGTGATTTTACGGTTAATGCCTTTGCCTTAATGAAAAAGGAGAAATTGTTGACCTCTTTCATGGACTAGAAGATTTAGAAAACAAGGTCCTTCGGGCGGTTGGGCTTCCTCATGAACGGTTTAATGAAGATGCTCTCAGGATCATGCGAGGCTTTCGCTTTCAAGCCAGTCTTGGCTTTGAATTAGAAGAGGCAACCTTTATTGCCATGAAGGAGTGTGCTCCCTTACTAGAGAAGATTTCAGTAGAGCGCACTTTTATCGAGTTTGATAAACTCTTGCTTTCTCCATACTGGAGACAAGGCTTGGAGGCTATGCTAGCAAGTGGAGCCTATCACTATCTGCCAGAGATGAAGGATCGCAAAGAAGCGATCGAGCGTTTGTTTGACATAGAGCTGGAATATACCTTTTCAACTTCTGAGCAAGCCTGGGCTGCTTTGGTCTTAGCACTAGAGATTCAAGATATTCCAAAATTCTTTAAAAAATGGAAGACCTCTAGAGAGTTTGCCAAGACGGTGGAGCAGATCGTGGAGATTCTAAAGCTCCGAGAAAAAGGAAGTCTAGACAAGCGTGCATGTTACAAGTACGAGAAGCGTTTGTTGCTACTAGCTGAAGAGCTCCGGGAAGGGTATGCCTTGAGTGTGGATTATTTGGCCATCGAGCGCGTTTATGATAGCTTGACCATTCATGACAAGCATGAAGTGGTGGTCAATGGTGGTATGCTGATCAAAGAATATGGTTTTCAACCAGGACCAGCCTTAGGAGAGATTTTGACAAAAATTGAATATGCCAATTGTCGATGGGGAACTGGCCAATGAAAAAGAGGCCATCATCGCCTATATCCAGCAAGCAAAAGAGGAGGAAAAATGAGCGATTTTATTGTCGATAAATTAACTAAATCTGTCGGAGATAAGACCGTCTTTCGTGAGATTTCCTTTATTATTCACGACTTGGATCGGATCGGATTGATCGGGGTCAATGGAACTGGAAAAACCACGCTGTTAGATGTGTTGTCAGGTCGCTCTGGCTTTGATGGAGATGTGAGTCCTTTTTCTGCTAAGAGTGATTATACGATTGGCTACTTGACGCAGGAGCCAGACTTTGATGATCAAAAAAACGGTTTTGGATACGGTGCTATCTAGCGATTTGCGGGAGATGCAGCTGATTCGCGATTATGAATTCTTGATGACGGATTACCGAGAAGAGAACCAAGCTCGTCTTGAAAAAGTCATGGCAGAGATGGATTCGCTCAATGCTTGGGAAATCGAGAGTCAGGTCAAGACAGTCCTTTCAAAACTTGGGATTGAAGACTTGAATGCCAAAGTTGGCGATCTATCTGGGGGCTTGCGTCGTCGGGTGCAATTGGCCCAAGTTTTGCTGTCCCACCACGACCTGCTCTTACTAGATGAGCC
>ENA-OQDT01001026-OQDT01001026.1-human-gut-metagenome-genome-assembly--contig:-NODE-1026-length-17229-cov-3.122793_pt1 | contig 17229 bp, 19 predicted proteins | sample MGYA00242786_ERZ504617 | MGnify/ENA primary metagenome ERZ504617 (study PRJEB26092, sample SAMD00036337) | human gut metagenome | host: Homo sapiens | study: EMG produced TPA metagenomics assembly of...
CGGCGGTCATCCACCGGTTTGAAAAAATGTTCGCCGCGCCGGACTGCCCCTGGACCCCGGCGGAGCAAGCCGAGATCTGGCGGCGCACCGCCAATGTGTTCTGGGCCCGCAGGGCCCGCGGCGCTGCCTGCCGTGATGCCGAGGTATGCGCCGCCTGTGCCCCCGGCCTGACCGCCTGCAAAGCACTGTGGAAGCAGGGGGACGAGAACACCCGCCCGGACTGGAAGCTGTTTGCCTTCCTCCTCAACCACTTCGGCCCCCCGGCTTTGCCCTTTGGGGCCGGCCGGGCTGCTGAAAACGGAAATAAAGCTCTGCACCCATTGTAGGGGGCGGCGTCCCCGATGCCCCATGAACCTCTGCCGTAAATGCCGGTTTCGGCTCCATGCCCCGTAGGGTGGGGTCACTCGACCCCGCCGCCTTTCCGCGCCTTGACCCTATCAAAACACCTAGGAGAACACCTGATTGCGTACACAAAAAACAATTTTGAACCTGGTCTATGCGCTGGGGTCCAGCCTGCTGCTGATGTTGCTGGGCTTTGCCACGCGGCGGCTGCTGGTATTTAACTTTGGCAACGATATCACCGCCGCATCCCAGGTGGTGGATAAGCTGTTCAACTTTTTCTCCATCGCGGAATTCGGTGTTGGCAGCGTCATCAGCTACCGCTTGTATGAACAGATCGCCGCCAAGGATACCGAGAAGATCAGCAAATATATGTCCATGTATAAATGGGCATACCGCGCCGTGGGTGTGGTTATCTGCGTGCTGGCGGGCATCGGGGCACTGGCCCTGCCGTGGATCATGCCCGGCGTGGCCAGTATCCAGACGGCCTATACCGTTTACCTGCTCAACACCATCTCCACGCTGTCGGGCTATTTCCTTGTCACCCGGCGGCTGATGTACACCTGCACCCAGCAGGGGTACCTGTGTACCCGCATCGACTTCTGCTTTAATGTTGCCAACTATCTGGCCCGCATTGCCATTGCGCTGTGGCTGCCAAACTATATTTTGTATTTCGGCGTCAGCATCCTGTTCAACACCGGTGCCAACCTGGTGGTGGCAGCGCGGTATAAAAAGGACTTCCCCGAACTGCACGAGGTCAAGGTTACTTTGCGGGATTTCAAGGATCTTGGCATCTTCCATGACCTCAAGTATTACCTGGTTCACCGCCTGTCCAACACCATTTACGGCTCGTCCGATACCATCGTCACCAGCCGTATGGCGGGCAGCGCTATGACGGCTAACCTTGGCAACTATACCACCGTGTCGGACAGCGCCACCAACATCGGCAATAAAATCATGGACAGCTTTGCCGCAGCCATCGGCAATATCGTGTACGATAAATCCGCCACGGCCAACGCCCATGATAAACAGGTGTTCTGGGGGCTGGATCTGTTCAGCTATTTTTTCCGGCAGCTTTGTGGCAACGGCATATCTCTGCCTGTTCCAGCCGTTTATCAGCCTGTGGATGGGCAGTGACCGCCTGCTGCCGCTGGGCTTTGTTATTGTGTTCAGCCTGAACGAATATGTGGGCTGGAACCACCGGATGCTCGGCTCCTACCGCGCCGTGTTGGGCCACTTTGAGCAGGACCAGTGGTTCATGGTCGCCTCTGCTGCCACAAACCTGATTCTAAGCTTTGCACTCTTCCCGGCGTTTGGCATTACCGGCATTGTGGCGGCTACCGTTGTGGCCCACTGCATCATGTGGGTGGGGCGCGGCATTGTGGTTTGCCGCCAGTATATGCGCGGCAGCGGCTGGCGCTACCTGCGGGTGCAGGCGGTGCATCTTGTCACCCTTGTGGTGCTTATGGCAGGCAGCTACCGCGTGTGCGCCCTGCTGCCCGGCGGTATTCTGGGGCTGCTGGGGCGGGCTGTTGTGGTCTGCATACTGCCCAACCTGCTGAACCTTGCGTTTTATATCTGGACCAGCGATGCCGCCTATCTGCGCACCCAGGCTGGCCGCCTTTGGCAAAAAATTACCCATCGTTAAGGGGGAAACACAACATGGCAACCATTGGCATGCTGTATATCTGCACCGGCAAATACACCGTGTTCTGGCCGGAATTTTATGAAACTTTCAGCCGGAACTTTTTACCCGGCTGCAAAAAAGAATATTTTGTCTTTACCGATGCACCGTCCATCGCTCACGAGGATGACCCCGCTGTGCACCGCATTGACCAGCCCGCCTATGACTGGCCGCTGAGCACCATGAAGCGCTTTGCGATTTTCCTAACCCAGGAAAAGGCGTTGGAACAGCTGGATTATCTCTTCTTTTTCAACGCCAACCTGACCTGCCGGGAGGTCATTACCCCGGAAGAATTTTTGCCCCGTCCGCAGCAGGGGGAACAGTTGCTGCTGGTCCAGCAGCCGGGGTTCTGGAACAAAAAGCCGATGTTTTACAGCTATGACCGCAACCCCAGATGCACGGCCTATATCCCGTACAACTGCGGGCGGGACTATGTTTCCGGCGGGCTGAACGGCGGTACCTCCGCGGCATTCCTGGCCATGTGCAAAGAGCTGGACCGCCGCACAGAGCAGGATATCCGCAACGGCGTGGTGCCCCTGTGGCATGACGAAAGCCAGCTGAACCGCTATGCCGCCGAACACCCCGGCAGCTACCGCCTGCTGACCCCTGCTTACTGGTACCCGGAAGGCTGGCAGATGCCCTTTGAGCAAAAAATCATTGTGCGCAATAAATCCCGCTACTTTGATGTGGCGGCGGTCAAACACCATTCTCAGCACACCCGCAGCTGGCTGCAATGCAAATGGGAAGCCTTTTGCGAAAACTACCTGCCGTATTTGCTGTGCGCAAGGGACGAACTGCTGCAAAAACACCTGTAACCTAATTAGCAATTAGAAATTGCAGAACTCCCGTAGGGGCGCACATTGTGCGCCCGTCGCTTTGCCTTACATGAAATCAAACAATAGAGGAGGGGCGGCCTATGCCGCAAAAAAATGCACAGGACCGCCTGTGGAAAATTTTAACCCCGGTGCTGCTGGTTCTGGCGGTTTTCGCCATGGCCAAAACGCTGTTTGTGGGGCTGGAAATTGATGAAGAATATGCGTTCTCCCTGGGCTTCCGCCTGGTAAAGGGGGACCGGCTGTTTTATACCATGTGGGAGCCGCACCAGCTTTCGGCCTTACCGGCAGCGCTGGTGCTGGCTCTGTATACCGCCATTGCAGGCACAACCACCGGGGCGCTGCTGTTTGTGCGCGCTGTGGTGCTGGTCTGCAAAGCGGCCATGAGCGCGGTATTTTACCGCGATTTCAAGCAGACCATTGGCCGCCATGGGGCGCTGCTGAGCGCGGTGGTGCTGTTTGTCTACACCCCCAAGTGGTTCCTGGGGCCGGATTATATCAGCCAGCAGTTCCACTTCACCATGGCGGCATTTTTGTGCTTTTACCATTATTACACCCATGGTTTCCGCCGCCCATGGCTGGTAGTGCTGGGGGCGGTGTGCGCCTGCTTCAGCTTTCTGGCGTTCCCGCAAAGCGCACTGGCGGCGGCGGTGATTTTTATCGGCATGGTGTTGCTGGGCCGCCGCGGCAAGGAGCCGACGATCTGTAAGATCCCCCGCGGCGCGGTGCTGTTTGTGCTGGGCTGTATGGCCTGCGCGGCAGCGTTTCTGGCGTATGTGCTGCCCGGCATGGGGCTTACCGTGTTTTTGCAGCGCGTCAGCCTGATCCTGAACGACCCGCAGTATGATTTTACCACAAGCCAGCGGCTGGCCCTGTTGGCAAGCCAGGCACTGAACACCGCCAAATTCCTGGCAAAGCCGCTGGCCGCCAGCGTGGTGCTCTGTCTGCTGTGGTGGGCCAAAACCCACCAAAAACGGGATTGGATCGGCCTTGCCCTGAACCTTTGGGCCATTCTGGCGGCTCTGCTCTGCGCGGTGCGCGCTGTGGCGGACTCCAGCTCCGATGAGCGCTACTTTATGCCGGCGCTGGTGCTGGCGGCGGCCTGGGCGTTCCGCAAGGGGCGCGGCACAGCGCGGGAGCCGCTGTTCTGGCTGGGCTTTCTGCCGGGCATGGCGGCGTATGCGTTCATTCTGCGCTCTACGCTGCTGGGCTTTTCGGCTACCTTTATGTATCTGACCTGGCCCGCGCTCTGCGGCTGCTTTGCCATGTTGGCGTGCAGACAGGAGAATCCGGAGCAGGGAAAACTGCCCCAGGGCCAGTGCGTGCTGGCGGCGCTGCTGGTATTTTTGCTGGTGTGCCGGTTCTGGTGCGTTCTGGTAACGGGTTGGAAGCCTGCCAATGTGGCAACAGCCAACCTGAAGCAGATCACCGCAGGCCCCGCCACAGGGACCTGGGCGGACGAAAAAGCCGCCGATATGCAGATGGCCCTGTACGAAGCGCTGGAACCCTTTGCGGGCAAGCAGGTGCTGCAGGCTATTGGCGAGCAGCACGGCCTTGGCTTTATGATGGCGGGAGGAACCTTGACCATCGGTCAGGCGTCCGTCATCTCCGGTACCGACAGCGACCCGCGGTTCATCCAGTATTATGAGGAACTGCCCGAGAAGCGTCCCGATGTGATCTTGTATGATGAAGCCGAAGTGCGCGATATGGCCGCGTTCCATGCCTGGATCGAAGAAAACTTTACCATCACCGCCCGCTACCCCGTCACCCACGGCACCGCCCACCTGCAAGTGCTGGTAGTCGATTGAGTTTTCCACAAGCACAGGAAAAAATGTGGAAAGTTTGCGGGCATTTGCAAGGGAAACGACCCCACTATTATTTTTTGAGCCGCGCGCTGCGCGGCGGTCCACCAACATTATTCTTTATTCTCTATTCATTATTCATTCAAATCGCATGATTCGCCTGGCAATCATGCGATTTCGTTTGACCCCCCGCCCCAAATATAGTATTCTATAATCAATCAAAATATCTTGTTCAGGAGGCTTGCCCTATGCCGGAACGCTTTCTTGTTTTTATCCCTGCCTATAACTGTGAAAAACAGGTGCCCCGTGTGCTGAACCAGCTGCTGGACCGTCAGGTGGCCGCTATGGTCACCGAGTGCATCGTGGTCAATAACCGCTCCACCGACGGCACCGAAGCCGCCGTGCAAAGCTGGATGCAGGCCCACCCGCAGGCCCCGGTCCGCCTGCTGCGCAACGACCAGAACTATGGCCTGGGCGGCAGCCATAAAGTGGCATTCCAGTACGCCGTTCAGCATAACTTCGACTACCTGATTGTGCTGCATGGCGACGACCAGGGCGATATCCGCGATGTGCTGCCCCTGGTACACAGCGGCCGCCACCGCAAGTATGATTGCTGCCTTGGCTCCCGTTTTATGCCGGAAAGCCGCATCAAGGGCTACAGCACTCTGCGTGTGGTGGGCAACTATGGCTTTAACTGGCTGTTCAGCCTGGTGGCCGGGCACAAGATCACCGACCTGGGCAGCGGCCTGAACCTGTACGCCGTGCCGCCGCTGGCAAACGGTTATTATAAAAAATTTCCGGATACGTTGTATTTTAATGACTGCATGATCCTGGCCCTCTGCCACCTCAAGCAGAAAGTCCTTTTCTTCCCCATCAGCTGGCGGGAGGAAGACCAGGTATCCAACAACAAACTGACCAGCTTTGGCGTCAGCCTGCTCAAACTGTGCGGGCGTTACCTGAAAAACAAAAACGAGTTTGTGACCCGCGAATGGCGGGGAAAAACCAATCGAAGAATATACAAGCACCATCATTGCTTCCAATCTGTAAAGGGGGATGTTGATTATGAAGGTTCTGGTAACGGGTGCTGCCGGGTTTATCGGCGGCCAGCTCATGCATGCATTGTGGAAAAACGGCCATACCGCCATTGGTGTGGATAACTACAGCTATGGCAGCGCCGATAACCTGCATTTTGACGACCATGATTTTTCCGCCGATGTCATCAAGATGGATATCCGCGATAAAGAGGGCATGAAAGCCCTGTTTGAGCAGGAAAAGTTTGATATCGTCTATAACATTGCGGGCATTGCCCCCCTGCCGGACTGCCAGAGCGACCCGGTGGAGGCCGTCAGCGTCAACACACTGGGCCTTGTCAACGTGCTGGAAAACGCCCGCCGCACCGGCGTTAAGCATGTCATTCAGGCATCCACCAACGCGATGTACGAGAATGAAACCGAGTTCCCGACCGTGGAATCCAAGTTCAACCCGCCCACGCTGATCTATCCCAACACCAAATACTGCGGCGAGCGGTTCTGCCAGAGCTTTGCCGATACCTACGGCATGAACATCACCTGCCTGCGCTTTGCCAACGTTTACGGCCCGCACATTGACTGCCTGCGCAAGCAGCCGCCGTTTGTGGGCTATATGATCCGCGAGCTGTACTATGACCGCGTGCCGGAGTTCCACTCTGACGGCAACCAGCGCCGCGATTATATCTATGTGGATGACCTTATCGACCTGGCCATGCGCGTGTGGGATCAGCCGGGCTTTGATGCCGTCAACGTTTCCAGCAACAAGAACTACTCCGTCCGCGAACTGTACGCCACGGCCTGCGAGCTGATGGGCAAGCAGATCAAAGCCAAATACTGCCCGTCCAGCCACTATTGGGCCAAGTACCCGGAGCTGTACGGCGGCGCTTACGGCATCAAGCCGGAAATTCTGGACCACGAGGTCAACAAGTATTCCCTGTGCGATAACACCCACGCCAAAGAGTGCTATGGCTGGGAACCGAAGATCGACATCCGCGAGGGCCTGCGCCGCGTGATCGAGAACGAGTGCGCCATGCTGGCTGCCCGCGATGCGAAAGGGGAATAACATGGCAAAGCTGCACCTTGTAATGCCGATGGCCGGGCGCGGCAGCCGCTTTTTTGAAAACGGTTTTGTGATGCCCAAGCCCCTGATCGAGATCAACGACCGCCCGTTTTTCTATTGGGCAACCCAGAGCATTGCCAAATTTGTGGACTGTGTCGATATCACCTTTGTGGTGCTGGAGGAGCATATCCGCGACCATGCCATTGACCGGGAAATCAAAACCTATTACCCCGATGCCAAAATCGTGGCCCTGCCCGAAGTGACGGAGGGCGCCGCCATCACCGCCCTGCGCGGGACGGAAAGCCTGCCGGACGATGAGCCGCTGCTCTTTAATGACTGCGACCACCTGTTCCTCTGCAAGCCGTTCAATGAGTTTTGCAAGGCGGGCGATTTTGCCAACGGCCCGGACGGCGCACTGCTGACCTTTGCCAGCGACTCCCCGGCCTACAGCTACCTGCAATATGGGGCCGACGGCAGGGTGTGCCACACGGTGGAAAAGCAGGTCGTCAGCCATGATGCCATCTGCGGGGCGTATTACTTCAAAAATAAGCAGCTCTATGCTTCCGCCTGTGCAGAGTACCTGCACCACTGCGATTATAAAGAATTTTTTGTTTCCGGCATTTACAACGTGCTGGCCGCCCGCGGGGCGGACTTGCGCGGATTTGCAACTGATCTGCACCTGCCCTTTGGCACCCCGGCGGAGTATGCCCAGGCGGAACAGGAAGCCAACAAGGCCGCGTTTGAAATGCTGATGTAAAATCCCCCCAATAAACTAACTGATTCAGGTGACCGCCGATGCAACCTTTCGGAACCATTTTATTATTGCTGCTTTCCTCCGCGGCATTGGTGCTGCTGGGGCATGTGTTCCGCCTGCTCCGGTGGGAACAGTTCATCCGCATTTATGAATACCCCCAGCGCCGCAGCCTGCTGCGCGCCATGGCCGGGGGCTACGCCGTCAACTTTCTGCTGCCATTCCATGTGGGCGATTTTCTGCGCGCCGCTCTGGCTGGCCGCAAAATGAAAACCGGAACAGGCTTTGCTTTTGCCACTGTCATCATGGATCGCTTTCTGGATGTGTGGGTGGTGGCGCTGCTGTTCGGCGGGTTCCGGCTGGCCGGGCTGGGCGGCGCTGCGGTTTTGGGCGCAGCGCGGTATTATCTGGTTTTTGCGCTGCTGCTGGCCGCCGCCCTGGTGTTGGTGGTGCTGCTGCGGGACCTGCTCAAGCGGTGTTGCCTGGCCGTGTGCAGCATTTTCAATGATACCATCAAGCTGGACGGCCTTGTGTTCTGCTGGAGTCTCATCAATACCTTCAAGGATCTGCGCCGCGTCAACCTGTGGCGGCTGCTGCTCAATACGGTTCTCATGTGGGGGGCCTACCTTGCTTCTTACGCGGTGCTGGGGCAGGCAATCATTGCCTGCGGCGGCGCTGGCGGCAGCTTTGGCTTGGTGGAAGTGTTCAACATGTTGTTCGGCGTCAAGAGCGTGGATGTGACCAGCCTTGGCGTGGCGGGCTCCCTCGGTTTGAGCGATGCCGCCCGTGGGCTGGTGATCGCTTGGTTCCTGCTGCCGCTGGCGGTTATGTTTGCGGCACCTCTTTTGCCGGAACATCTGCGCGCCGCCCTGAACGGTGCAGCGGAGCCGATCGCCAACCGGGAAGCCGGGCAGGAAAACTACCTGAACCTGCTGCCCCAGGTGGATCCGCGGGACCGCGGCGCATTCCTCAACCAGTATTTCAGCCTGCAGAACAAAGCCTATGTGGCCAAGTTCATTGAGATCAACCAGAACATTACCATATTGCAGGATTATTCCGCCGGTTCCAACGCAACTACCATGCTGTGTACCGATGGTGCCGCGACCTTTTACCGCAAATACGCCTTTGGCGCGGACGGTGCCAAACTGGCCGAACAGCTGGCTTGGCTGCGCCGCAATGCCGCCCGCCTGCCGCTGTGCGAAATTCTGCGCGAGGGCACCGGCGAAGGCTACTGCTGGTATGATATGACCTATTCCGGCAGCGCGGTGGGGCTGTTCCGCTATATCCATTCCAACCCGCCGGGAAAAAGCGCAGCCATCCTGCGCAGTGTGCTGCGGGCACTGGATGAACAGCTCTACCGCCCCACAGCCCGCCCGGCGGATCCCGAAAAAATAGAGGAATACCTGAACAAAAAGATGGATGCCAATCTGGAAAAGATCCGGGACGCCCGCATCCTGAAAGAACTGTGGAACTATGACCGCATCTGGATCAATGGCCGCAGCTACCGCAACCTGAAAGAGCTGGGCTGCCTGTTTGACCACAATGCACTGCGTACCCTGTTTGCCGCAGACCCCGTGGCGGATATCCACGGCGATCTGACGGTGGAAAACATCATCTGCCGCACCGATGTGGAGAACCCCGATAAAGCGTGGTACATCATTGACCCCAACACTGGCAACCTGCACGACAGCCCCTACCTGGATTACGGCAAACTGCTGCAAAGCCTGCACGGCGGCTATGAGTTCATGATGATGACCCCGCGCTGCACTGTGCAGGAAAACCACATTGACTTCCAGCTGACCCGCTCCGCCGCCTATGATACGCTGTTTGAAGCGGTCTGCGATGACCTGCGTACCCGCTGCGGCGCGGCAGGGCTGCACAGCATCCTGGCGCACGAGCTCATCCACTGGCTGCGCCTGATGCCCTACAAGCTCAACAAAGATAAAAAGCGTGCCCCCATGTTCTATGCTGGGCTTGTCATGGTGGCCAACGACCTAAACACATGGGAAAACGAGGGAAAGTTTGATGAAAAAGCAAGGACTGATCGCCGTTGATCTGGACGGCACATTGATTGATACGGTTGCCGTCAACGCTGAAAGCTACCGCCGTGCGCTGGAGTCGTTCGGCTTTACGTTGGATTATGATTACTATGCCGCTTACTGCAACGGCAGGCATTACCGCGCCTTTTTGCAGCCGCTGATGGGCGGCAACCCCTCTGCCGAGGATGTGGAGCGGGTGCATGACCTGAAAAAGCAGTATTACGCCGCCAACATGGACATAGCCCGCAAAAACGAGGCACTGTTTGTCATCTTGGAAGCCCTGCGCCCCACCCATTACCTGGCCGTGATTACCACAGGAAGCCGCCAGAACGCAACGGAAATGCTGGACCACTTTCACTGCACTGACTGGTTTGACCTGATCCTGACCCAGGAAGATGTGGTCAACAATAAGCCGGACCCGGAGGGCTACCTGAAAGCCATGGCCCACTTTGGCGTGGACGCCACCCATACCATGATCTTTGAGGACAGTGCCACCGGCCTTGCCGCCGCCCGCGCCACCGGAGCCAGCGTGTTTGCGTGCAATCAGTTCTGACCCGTTTGAGCATTTAATTTACAAGACCTCCTATCGTATCAGCTACAGCTGTGAAATGATACGATGGGAGGTCTTTTCTTTCACGCAAGGATGATTGAAATTGATAATGTAATGCATTATAATGAAGAAAAAGACGAATGTAACACGCGAAAGGAGGGAAATTATTATGACCGAAAATAACTATTCGATTTTTGACGATGTAACAATGCCGGATTGGGTTAATGATGAACCAGACCCAAGAAATAGTTATTTTTATCTCAAATGCTTAGGAAAAGTAGGGCAAACACGAAAACTGGTAGAGAGCATACTTAATGCAGATAATGGAAATGGAAGTAGACCACTCCTAAAGGTAATATCAAAAAAGCTTTTTAACGCAGGAATTATGCCTACTGGCTGTCCAAAAAGATGGGCGTAACATTGAGTATGTTCCTAAAAAGCTTTTTGACCAATGAAATGTATTCTATTGCTGTTCAAGAGAATGGAGATACTTTTACAGTTTTGTCCCAGAAGAAAAAAGAACAGAAGAGATGTGTTTGACCGCTTTGAAAACTAGTAAATGGGGGCGTGCAGTTGAATATATCCCTAAAGTAATCCGAAAGGGTATTGGAATTAAAAGGTCATATGAATTAGCAGTTCAGTACAATGGGCTAGCACTTGGGTATGTTCCCAATAGATATATTACGGAAAAATTAGTAAAAGTTGCGCTTCAAGATCCGGAAAAACATAAATCGCCAATAGGGTGGAATCAATGGCCGATTCAGTATGTTCCGCAGAAATTTTTGACGAAAGAAATTTTGCTATTATCACTTCAGGTACATCCTCAAAGCGTGGAAGATATTCCTAAAAACTATATTACGCCAGAACTTATTGCCGATTATCTGGCGGATAAGAACGCAACACTAGATATTGCAAAAGCGATACCATGGCGTTTATTAGAAGAAAGTACAGCAAGTGCGGTGTTAGGGGAGCTTGAAAAGCATGGGTACAAAGAGATTCCCAAACTGGACAAGAAAACAAACATATAGAAGAAAACAAAGGCTCCGAAAAAACTCTATTATGCAATGGTCAAGAACTGACTTATTGCAGTGACAGTGAACGAACTCCAGTTGAAACAGAAGCTTTAACGGTTAGTCCACTTATGAATATACTTGCGCCTACAATTAAAAAGAAAGTAGAAACAAATATTTATTATATTTCGGATATTCACATTGAACATAACCTTGATGTAGTAGGAAAGCCATACGATGAAATCGAGGCGAGTATAGATGATTTTGTGAAAAAATTGATTTGTGGGCATTATACATCACAAGACATTCTTTTGGTGGGTGGGGATATTTCTTGTTTTTTGAGCCTTAATTATATGTTCTATAAATCACTACAGAACTATTGGCATGGAAAAATAGATTTTTGTCTTGGGAAACCATGATGTTTGGAATTATGAAGATACAGAGCAAAATAAAGAAAAACATTTGTCCATTGAGGAAGTAATAAACTTAATTGAACAAAATTATCAGAAGAAGAGTTATTCTAGTAAACCGATTTTGCTTGAAAATGCGCTTTTCTTGAGACTTCAAGATACTGTTTTTTGGTTCAGAAAGCAATAATGGAATAAGGCTGACAGAAGAGAAAATTCTAGCAGCGAATCCTCAAGAGCTGAACGCTTATTGTAAAAAGGCATCAGCAATTATACTTGGAGGTTTAGGCTTTTCAGGGAAGAATAAGCTTTTTAATGCCGATAAGGGTATCTACAGGTATACAGTAACATCGTTCTGAAGATATTGAGCGCTCAAGACGTTTTGAAGCGGTTTATATAAACTTTTACAATGTGCCTGCGATGAGCCCGTTATTGTTTTGACACATACCCCGATGCGTGACTGGTCAAACAACCGTATCATCCGGGATGGATTTATATTAGCGGGCATACTCATCAAAATATTGCATCTTTAGATCACAATGGAGCAATCGTATTAGAAAACAATCAGTTCGGATATCATGGGAAAAATGCTCAACTCAAAAAGTTTATTCTGAACCGTGAAAAATATGACCCATTGGAAAATTTATCCGATGGTATTCATATAATTTCAAAGGCAGAATATCTGGACTATAATCATGCACATGATATTGCCGTCTTTGGATTCGCTCGGACAGGAACGGTTTTGGCACTAAAGAAAAAGCCGTGGTATATGTTCTTACTTCAAGATAAAGATCGATTGTATATCCTCGAAGGCGTGAGAGTCAAAACGGCGACACACAATGTAAAGTTTTATTATGAAAATTTGGAATATTACTGTAACAATGTAGTGGGAATGTTTGGCCCATTTTTCCAACATGAAAAACAAGTTGCTGAACTTGTAAAGTTGGCAGGAGGAGAGGGAACGGTACACGGATGCATTATTGATTTTGACTTTTATAACCATGTATTTGTAAATCCTATCGATGGGAGTTTGACACCGTATTATGCAACAAGTATGACCTATAAATCAGTATATTCCGATTTTACGGAACTCAAAAGTCATTTAAGTGGAGAAAAATTCATGACAGAAAAAGTATCGGAAAGGGCGCTTACAAAGTCGAAACAGTTTGCAGTAAGTGAATTGAATCAATATATATCTAAAAATGAAGAAATGTTGGATTCTATTGTATACGATACAACGATTTATAAATATTCAGGTATTGTTAAAAGCATACAATACATAATAGATAAGCACATCGTCAGAGTTTGGCGTGACGAGTTTTTGAAGTATACAGGGGCAGATTCCCTGAAAGGCTCTTTGAACAGTATCCCGGCTGCCGAAATAGAAAGCTATTTTGAAGAATCAGAAAAAGAAGAAAAATGATGCTGCTGGTTAGAGGCGGTTACGGGAAATGTTATAATATGCTCTCGGTCAAAGGGTATTATACATAGCTCCAACAAACCAAAACACCCCGCCGCCCGGCGTTTGAACCGGATGGCGGGGTGTTGCTTATTGAATCAAATGGGGCGGGGGAAAGAGCTTACTGGTCCTCTTTCACAAAGCTGCGCACGGCATCGGCAATGGCGTCGGCGGTCAGGCCGTAATCGCGCAGAACCTCCCATGCGGGGCCGGAATGGCCGAATTTATCCTGTACACCAATGCGGCGCACGGGCGTGGGGGCCTTCTCGCTCAGCAGACTGCAAACAGCCTCGCCCAGGCCGCCGATCACGCTGTGCTCTTCCACCGTGATGATTTTGTGGCACTCGCGGGCAGCGCGCAGAACGATCTCTTCGTCCAGCGGCTTGATGGTGGGCATGTTGATCACGCGCACACTGATGGCATCCTGACGCTTCAGGGTGACAGCAGCCTTCAGAGCTTCGCTGGTCATCAGACCGGTGGAGATGATGGCCAGATCAAAACCGTCGCACAGAACCTCGCCCTTGCCGATTTCAAAAGTATAGTTATTGGCATCATGCAGGGAAGGGGTGGCCAGACGGCTGAAACGCAGGTAAACGGGGCCCTTGTGGGCGTAAGCGGCGCGCACAGCGGCACGGGCTTCCAGATCGTCAGAGGGGCAGATTACGACCATGCCGGGGATGGTGCGCATCAGCGCAAAGTCCTCGCAGCACTGGTGGGAAGCACCGTCCTCGCCGACGGACAGGCCGCCGTGGGTGGCAGCAATCTTGACGTTCAGCTCGGGGTAACCGATGCTGTTGCGGATCTGCTCAAAAGCGCGGCCCGCAGCAAACATGGCAAACGAGGAAACAAAAGGTACATAGCCAAAGGTGGACATGCCGGCGGCTACACCGACCATGTTGCACTCGGCAATGCCGCAGTCAAAAAAGCGTTCAGAATATTTTTTGCAAATACTGAGGTACGGGTCGAAGCGGACAAATCCGCATCAAATACCACGATATCGTCATGGCCTGCATCGGCCAGTTCCAGCAGCGCAGCACCGTAGCTGTCGCGCGTGGCAATGCTCTTGTTATCAGCCATTGATCCGTTCAGCCTCCTTTTCCATCACTTCATAGCTGGCGCGCAGCTCGGCCATCGCCTTGTCATACTCGGCATCGTTGGGGGCTTTGCCGTGCCAATCCACAGCGTTCTCCATAAAGCTCACGCCCAGGCCCTTGGTGGTGTGCAGCAAGAAGCAGGTCGGCTTGCCGGAACCATGGGAGCGGTCAAACAAGATGAATGCCTGCTCCAGATCAGCCAGGCTGTTGCCGTTGCAGATGATGGTGTTAAAGCCGAAGGCATCCATCTTCTGGTCCAGCGGTTCGCTGTTCATGACCTTGGCGGTGGGGCCGTCGATCTGCAGACCGTTCACGTCGATCATGATGCAGAGGTTATCCAGCTTATAGTGGTTGGCAAACATAAATGCTTCCCAGCACTCGCCCTCTTCGATCTCGCCGTCACCCAGCAGGGTGTACACGTTGACGTCGGGGTTCTTCATCTTGGCGGCCAGTGCCATGCCGGCTGCGGCGGAAACACCCTGGCCCAGGCTGCCGGTGCTCATATCAACACCGGGAACCGTGTTCATGTTGGGGTGGCCCTGCAGGTAGCTGCCGGAGCGGCGCAGGGTAGGCAGGTCAGCCACGGGGAAGAACCCGCGCTCTGCCAGCACCGAGTATAGGCCCGGCGCTGCATGGCCCTTGGAAAGCACAAAACGGTCACGGTCAGGGTCCTGCGGGTTCTGCGGATCGATCTGCATTTCCTTAAAGTATAAGTAAGTCAGCACATCAGCAGCAGAAAGGCTGCCGCCCGGGTGCCCGCTTTTGCCGCCATGGGTCGCTTCAATAATGCCCATGCGCACGCGGGTCGCAGTCATTTTTAACTGCAGCATCTCTTGCTTTGTCATATCCGTATTCCTCCAGCCGGGTGCAGCTGCACCCGTATTATCTACTATTATATTATACACGCCCTGCAAAAGGACGCAATAATTTTGTAAAAATAAAACGGCAGATATTTTGGTACAGTATAGCATAAAAAGCTACAGTTTTCCAGTGAAAAAACTGGAAAACGCTGTCAAATATTATCAGTTTGCCGCGCATGGATAAAGTTTTGGTGCAACTGCTGAATTTTCTGTACGCAGCATGGGCGAAATTTTACACTGCCTGCCCTTGTAAGCTGCTCCAAAAGATGGCACAATAAAAAGTAAGGCTACTTTTGGCCGGCCGGAAAAGGGGGCAGCAACATGGCAAACGGCATTTATATCCAGGCGGAGTACCGTGGAAAATTGATCCGCAAAATTGTCTGTAACGGCGAAGAACGCTGGTTTATCGGCTCAGACTGTGCAGTCACCTACCTGACCCTGCAGGCATGCAAAGCCGCCATTGACGCTTTGACGGTGTGAACAGCGCAGACAGGACGGTACCGCATGCCATAACTTGGCATGCCCAAATATTCTGTGGAGGCCGTAGGTACGCACATTGTGTGCCCACCAACCTGATGATGCAGCGGCTTTTCCGGGAAACAGCATACATGGAGAAAGACTGCGGGCGAACAATGTTCGCCCCGACAGAGCATTCTTTGACACACTGCGACGATAAAGCACCGCACTTTACCGCTTTACAATCCTGAAAAAAGCTGGTAAAGTAAGTATGGTACAATGATACCATCTACCCTTTTGCCTGCTTGTGCGCATTTGGCAGGCGGGGACGGAATGATAAAACGGAGAAAAAGCGAGGTTAGAACAAGTGTTCAGATCGTTAAAAAGCGGGAATTGAACCCCACAGTGACCGAAATGGTCATTGAAGCACCGCTGATTGCCAAAAAGGCGAAAGCGGGCCAGTTCATCATCATCCGTGCCAAGGAGGATTCTGAGCGTATCCCCCTGACGATTGCCCATTATGATGCCGCAGCAGGCACTGTGGCCATCATTTTTCCAGATCGTCGGCGCAGGCACCATGCAGCTGAACTCCCTCAAAGAGGGCGAGTATGTGCATGACTTTGTCGGCCCGCTGGGCAAAGCAACTGAAATTGAAGGGCTCAAAAATGTCTGCGTAGTCGGCGGCGGCGTCGGCTGCGCCATTGCCCTGCCCGTTGCCCAGGCCCTCAAGGCCCAGGGCACCAAGGTTACCGGCATCATCGGCTTCCGCAATAAGGACCTTGTCATCCTGGAAGACGAATTCCGCGCCTGCTGTGACGAGCTGATCATCATGTCCGATGACGGCTCTTACGGCCAGAAGGGCGTTGTGACGATGCCGCTGGAAGAAAAGATCAAGGCTGGCGCCAACTTTGACGAGGTCATCACCATCGGACCGCTGATCATGATGAAGTTCGTTGTCAAGACCACCAAGCCTTATAACGTTAAGACCGTTGTTTCCATGAATCCCATCATGGTGGACGGCACCGGCATGTGCGGCGGCTGCCGCCTGACTGTGGGCGGCAAAACCAAGTTTGCCTGTGTGGATGGCCCCGATTTCGACGGTTTTGAAGTCGATTTTGATGAAGCCATGCACCGCGGCACCATGTACCGCGATTTTGAAGCCCACGCGCGGGAAGCGGAATGCAACCTGCTGAAAAAGGAGGTTGAGTAACATGCCGAATATGGACCCGAAAAAATGCCCCATGCCCAGCCAGGACCCCAACGTCCGCAACAAAAACTTTAAGGAAGTTGCTCTGGGCTATACCGCTGAAATGGCTGTGAACGAAGCCAAGCGCTGCCTGCAGTGCAAAAAGCCCGCCTGCCGCACCGGCTGCCCTGTTCAGATCGATATTCCCGCCTTTATTGCCGAAGTGGCAAAAGGCGATTTTGAAGCTGCTTACCAGGTCATCGCAAAGTCCAGCGCGCTGCCCGCTGTCTGTGGCCGTGTCTGCCCGCAGGAGAGCCAGTGCGAGGGCAAGTGCGTGCGCGGCATCAAGGGTGAACCCGTCGGCATTGGCCGCCTGGAGCGCTTTGTGGCTGACTGGCACCGTGAAAACGTCCACACCCCGGCTGCTAAGCCGGAGCCGAACGGCCATAAGGTGGCAGTTATCGGTGCAGGTCCTTCGGCCTGACCGTTGCCGCGACCTGGCCAAGCTGGGCTATAAGGGTTACCGTATACGTAAGCCCTGCATCGTTGCAGGCGGCGTTCTGATGTACGGCATTCCGGAGTTCCGTCTGCCCAAGGATATTGTGCAGCACGAAGTGGAAGGCCTGAAAGAGCTGGGTGTTGATATTGAGTGCAACATGGTCATCGCAAGG
>ENA-OQDT01001027-OQDT01001027.1-human-gut-metagenome-genome-assembly--contig:-NODE-1027-length-17208-cov-3.991511_pt1 | contig 17208 bp, 19 predicted proteins | sample MGYA00242786_ERZ504617 | MGnify/ENA primary metagenome ERZ504617 (study PRJEB26092, sample SAMD00036337) | human gut metagenome | host: Homo sapiens | study: EMG produced TPA metagenomics assembly of...
GACCGGCTGTGGCTACAGCCTGCGCCTGGACGCCGAAATGTGGATGCGCGACCATATTGCCGAAGCTTTTGACATTGTGCCCTATGGCTACCTGGACGGTGCGGAAGAGTAATCCCGTCAACACCACCAATATCAACCAAATGCCGCCCCTGTTTTGGCAGGGACGGCATTTTATTTTTGGGTTTTCTGTTGTGGGTCAGCCTGCGTTTTCCCCGTTGGCTGAATCCGGTTCGCTCTGGGGTTCCTCGGCGCTGTCGGCGGCGGGCTCGGTGTTCCCGTCGGGTTCTTCCGCGGGCTGCAAAGCGGCAAGCTCGGCAGCGGCGGCATCATAGGCCGCCTGGGCCTCCGCCACACGCTGGCTGGCGGCATCATCATCGGCGCTGTCTGCCGTTCCGGCTGCATCCTGCTGGGCCTGCAGGGCTTCATTCAGGGCAGTCTGGGCCTGGTTCAGCTTGTCCTGGGCATCTGCAAGGGCCTGAGCGTGCTGCTGTGCCTGTTCAGCAGCCTCAGCGGCTTCATCCGGCACAGCACTGTCCAGCAGGGCCGGTTTTTCCGGCAATGCCTGCTCGTTACCGTCCCTGTCCAGCAGGCGCAGGGCCTGGCCATAGTAGCCGCCCCAGATGGCAAGAAAGCTCTTGCCGGGATTCACATCCAGCGTTTTCACCACTGGCATCGGTCAGCTGCAGCGGCGCTGTGGCATCGCCCTTGGTCCACTGGATGGTCTCCCATCCGCCTTTTGTCAGGTAGATGCCGGTGCCTCCGGTCAGGTCATACTGGCGGGTCACGCCGTCATCCTTTACACCAGAGGAAGCATACAGCACAAACACATTGGTGAACGCTGCCTGCTCGTTATTGCCCGCATCCATCATGGGGCTGCCATCGGCATTGTTTTTCAGGTACAGGCCCACTTCTGGCGAATAAACCAGTTCTTCGGTATCCTTGTTGGAAAAGGTGATATACAGACTTTTGGCATTCTGCTGCTCCGGGTCCTTGCGCTGGACAAAGTGGAACAGCGGCATGTTGGCACCGGCGGTATCAGTGTTATAGGTTGCCAGACCGGTGTTGATCAGATCTTTTGTGGTGTACCAGCAGTTTTCCTCCCGGTAGCCGCTGTTGGCGCGGTCCTCGTCAAAGGCAAAACCTGCGGTGCCCGCATGGTAGCCGTCCAGATCCTGGTATTGCAGTACGTTCAGCAGGTTGGAAGCATACACGCTTTTGTTAATGTGTACCGGAACGGCATTCAGCGGCAGCACCAGCTGCAGCGGCAGATCCCGCCCTGGGGCCACCGGGCCGGCTTTTTCCACGCTGTCCACACTGGCAAACACCGCGGTCAACCCGGCAGTCTTGCCCTCGGTCACGCCCTCAATCAGCACATCCGCAGCTGCAATGCCCCACTGGGGGGTGCTGCCATCCCCGGTGCGGATGCTGACCGCCACCGGGCGCTGGTTGGTATAATTGCCCTGCTCCCCGGTCAGGGGGTTCATTTCGGGTTCCGGCGTTGGGGTGGGTGCTTCTGTCGGCTCTGCCGTGGGCTGCGCTGTGGCTACTGCGGTGCCTTCCGCCGGGGCGCAGCCTGCCAGCAGCACAGCCAGCGCCAGGGCCGCGGCACACAGGGGGTATTTTTTCTTGTTTGAACGCTCAGTCATACAGACTCCTGTTATAAAAAAGTACCCGCCCTGCGGGCGGGCACTTTAGACTGTCGAAAAAAATTCTAAAAGCCATTCCAAGCGGCAGACATGCGCCGACGCTCGGAACACCTTGCGAGCAAAAAAGGCATGAGAACATGCTTTTTTTTGTGATAGGGTGGTTTCAAAGGAGAGGTACAGGAGCGTGGCGCTCCGGCGTCACGCTCAATCCGCCCAGGGGATATCCTCACCGCTGTCATCGCTGGCGGTGTCATCTGCGCTGCTCTGGTCGGCGGTATCCTGCTGCGGGGTGTTGTCCTGCTGGGGGGCAGACTCCGCGCTCTGGCTGTCATTGCTGGTATTGGTGGTGGTGCTGCTCTGGGTGGTGCTCTGGGTATTGCTTTCGGTGTTGCCCACAGCCTGGTTGTTGCGCGCTGCGCTGACCAGGTCGGTGGTGGAAGTCCCCAGGCTTTCACCCGCCTTGGCGTCGGCATCAATGGAAGTGTTGGAAGCGCTTACCGTTGCGGCATCCAGGTCAAAGTCGGCCAGGTTGCCCACCTTCAGGTTGATGGCTTCGTCCACATCCACAATGGTCACATAGCTCTTGCCAATATTGATCTCGCAGGGGGTATCGCTGCACTGGCCGTTTTCATTCAGATAGTACAGGCGCAGGGCTTCCAGCGGGGTACCCTTCTGCCAGTAGATCTTTTCGCACTTGCCGCCATAGAAGTAATAGCCGATGCCGCCCCAGCTGTATTCTACATACTGCAGGTCCGTGGTTTCGTGGCCGGGGTAGGTGTGAATATCGGTGAACAGAACGATCACATTGGGGAATTGCAGCTGATAATCGTTGTACTCTTCGTCAATGGTATCACGCCAGTTGCCGGAGAAGTTCTGCTGCATCAGGTAGACGTTGTTGGTGTTATCGTACAGGAAACGGGTCTTGTAGGACTGGCTGTGGCTGATCTCCACATATTCGCCATCCTTCACCACCGGGCCGTCCTTGGTGGTCAGCTGGGAATCCTGGGACTGGGTCAGGTCGCGCACCGGGTTATCCTGGCGGTAATCCACAAAGTTAAAGAAAGTGGAATTGTAGGTGCGGTTCATATCCACATTTTTGTTGGTGATATACTTTTCAATGTTTTCGCCGCTGGTGTACATCGTGTGTTCCAGTGCCAGGCCGTTGCCATAGCTCAGGCCGCGCCAGTTCACACGGTTGTAATCACGGTAGCCGGAAGCACCATCATTGTTGTTCAGCAGGCCGTAATCATAATCCAGGGCGTACTGCTGCATGACAACAGACTGGCCTTCGTGGATATACAGGGCCTGCCAGGGCAGGATCAGCTGGAAGAACTGGTCACGGCCGGAACGGATGGGGCCAATCTCATCAATATCGTGGTAATCATTGAACACCGGCATAAAGCGGGTGATGCCGCCTTCCACCTTGATTTCAAACAGCATCTGCGCCTTGGAAAGGCCACGCTGCGGGCGGGCGTCCACAAGATTGTTCACCATAAGGGCGGTAATGCGCTGGCCCTCGGGATAATTTTCGCCTTTAGCCTCGCCGGTCAGCACGTTGGCTTCATACGGGGGCAGGGTCGGGGTGGGTTCCGGGGTAGCCTCGGCCTCGCTGCTGGCGGCGTTGGATTCCGGCGTAATGGGCGAGATTTGATCATCGGTTTTGCCGCAGGCAACCAGGATCGCACAAGCTGCCATAACGGCCAGAGTGCAAAGGATATTACGTTTCATCGGCTGGGTCCTCTTTTCTGCTCATACAGCTGGATGGATAAAATCCTGCCCGGCCCAAAGCTCCGGGCAACGTATAGATTTATTGTACTTGTTTTGTAATGATTTGTAAAGATTAAAACCAGATTTTACATGTCACCGCGGCATACCGCCCACACCCCACCCGCATTTTTTTGTTGCTCTTGGCCGCCAACACTGATATAATAAATAAGTATATTTCAAGCGCAGTGCTTGTTAAAACAAAGGAGATTCTACCGCCATGGGACTTTTTTTCTCTTCTGACCGCTTTACCCGTCCCGGACCGGGCGTGCGCCCGGACGCCCCGCGCAAAAAGGGTGTTGCCCGCCTGGCCGAAATTATGGGCCGCGATATGTGGAACTTTTTCCGCGCCGGTTTCCTGGCTTTCCTGGGCTGCCTGCCTTTTATTATCGGTATGTTTTTTGCCGTTGAAACGCACGCGCTGCTGTTCATGCTGCTGGCCGGTATCATCGGCGGCCTGATTGCAGGCCCGGAGCTGAGCGCCATGGCTGATACCGTGCTGCGCAGCCTGCGCGATGAACCTGGCTACTGGTGGGAAACCTACCGCCGCGTGTGGAAGCGCAACGCCAGGGAAAGCCTGGTTCCCGGCATGCTGACCGGCCTGGTGCTTTCGATGCAGATCTTTACCCTGTTCCACATGTCGGTCATCAGCGCCGGTATTGTTACCTGGGTGCTGCTGATCCTAAGCTTTGTGGTAACGCTGGGCTTGGAAAGTTACATCTGGCCGCAGATTGCCCTGCTGGATCTGCCGCTGTACGGCATTTTGAAAAACAGCCTGCTGCTGTTCTTGGGCTACTTGCCCCGCAGCCTGGGTGCCATCGCCATCAAAGCCGTGTATTGGGGTGCCATTTTGCTGTTCTTCCCGCTGACGACGATCATTCTGCCGTTCACCAACTTCTGGCTGCCGATGCTTCCTGCCCTGCTGTGCATCTACCAGCCGCTGAACAAGTGCTTTACCATTGAAAGCACCATCAACAAGATGCGCGAAGACGAACTGAACGCCGCCCTCGCCAAAGATAACGAGCCCCTGCCCGAAGACCCCGCCGAGAAAGCCGAAGAATCCACCGAAGCTTCCTCCGACGGCTCTTCCTCCGATGTTCAGTAATCCATTTACTAAACGATATAAAAAAGCGCACAGCGCCCGATCTATCGGCGCTGTGCGCTTTTTCCTTTCATTGCTAATTTCTAATTACTCATTCCTAATTATTTAATGTAGTTTACCCCCATGATCGCCACCCCCAGCACAACCAGCACAACGCCGGTGGCGCGGTTCAGGGTGGCGGGGCTGGCCTTGTTGGCGAAGCGTGCGGCAATGCGCGCCCACAACAGCGTGGATCCCACACAGAACACCAGGCACCACAGGTCCGGCATACCGCCGATGGCAAAGTGGCTGACGGCACCTGTAAAGGCTGTAAAGGCCATAATGAATACGCTGGTACCCACAGCGGTTTTCAGCTCATACCCCAGCACACTGGTCAGGATCAACAGCATCATCATGCCGCCGCCTGCACCGATAAACCCGCAGATAGAGCCGATCATCACACCACAGACCACCGACTGTACAAACCGCTTTTTGGGGTCTACCGCTTCCATTGCGTTCTTGGTGGTCATAACCGGCTTTACAATAAACTTAACGCCGAGCAGGAATGTCATAAATACCGAGAAACTGCCCATCGTGCTGTTGGGCACCTGGCTGGCGATCCAGCTGCCCACCATGGTAAAGCACAAAACCGATACCATCATCACAACGCCGTTGCGGATGTCCAGATTTTTGTTTTGCCATAGGTATAAGCGCTGACCGCGCTGGCCAACACATCGCTGGCCAGTGCAATGCCCACAGCCTCGTAAGCGGGCATATCCAAAAAGGTAATGAGCATCGGGCTGATGACCGCCGCCGCGCTCATACCGGCAAAGCCGGTGCCAAGGCCCGCGCCGATGCCGGCAATAAAGCACACGATAAATTTAATCAACATTGTCATTGTTTTTATCCTCCAGATACTTTTCCACGTTTTTGCGGATGCGCTCCATGCTGCGCTGCATATGCTCCAGCTCTTCGGGGGTAAATCCATCCAACAGCGCCGCGCCAAACTGTTCCTGTGCGCTGCGCCCGGCCGCTATCATCGGCTGCGCGGGGTCACACAGGCGCAGGTGGGCGGTTTTGCGATTTTCCAACTGGTATTCCCGCCGCAGGCAGCCGCGGGCTTCCAGATTTTTGATTGCCGCCGACACCTGAGATTTTGCTAAAAAACGAACCTCCACAATATCGGTTGCCGTATCATAGCGGGTGTTGTTCGCTAAAAACAGCAAAATATCCAGCTCAATGCGCGTTAAGCCATATTTAGCGCACACCGGGCTGACAAATTCAGAATATAACGTTTTTACCGCGTTCTGTTGCTCCAGCGGGTTGACCAGCTGCATTTCGCATTCTCCTTTCTGTATTTTGTTCATTTTTGAACTATTTTATCATAGCTTTCTCTTTTGTCAAGAGGGGCACCAGCTGCCAGGTTTTTACACTTGTCACTTTAGCCGCTATTTTTGTTCATTGCTCGCTTCTCTGTTTTTTCGTTATGGTCATGGGCTTTACTTTCCCTGTCAACGCCCTCTGCCTGAAAGCGCACAGCTTTTGGCCCACTGTTCTTTTGCACGCCAGTCACAATGTATTTGTGCGCTCCATCTTTAATGCCGCTACTGTGAACGGCCCTTATACACAATACTATCAATTATTTTTACTTTTTGTCTTACCTATTAAAATAAGAATGTCATAAATGATTAACCCATGATGGAATCTTTCCTTCACGGTGAAAAAAAACTGCCTTTCATTTTTATGTCCATAAGTAGCTTTCATGTGTATTCAGATTGCTGAAAATGCGTAATACATTAGTAAAACGTCACAAAAATCGAACGCAAATTTTGTAGTGGGTTACGCGCTTAACCTTTGTAAATTTCACATTTATCATGTACCATATAATCATAATGCCACCGAAGAAGGAATGGAAATGACACAGAACAGGATTAGAATCGTAGATGTTGCAGATACGTTAGGTCTTAGTAGCATGGCAAGTAAGGAAAGCAATCCTTCCCTCACAACGATTCATCAGGAAGCAAACTTAAGGGCGAAAACGGCAATTGAATGTCTGGAGGCAATGCGCGATGGAACAGAATATAAGCCAGAAATCGTGTTGCCGGTTGATTTAATAAAAAGGGAAAGTACGAGGAAATTATAATGTCAAAGTTTTTGAAATCGTTGTGTAAAATAGCAATTCCTGTCACATTGCAAAGTATGCTGCAGTCATCATTTTCAATTGTTGACCAGATCATGATCGGGCAGTTAGGTGAAACAAATATATCGGCAGTTGGATTATGCGGTAATTTTTCACTGATTTTTTCAGTCATGATTGGTGCAGTAAGCACGGTTGCCGGGATATTAATTGCTCAGTTTATTGGTGCGGAAGAAAACAAAGAGGCATGGTGCAGTTTTGATGTGAGCCTCATCTGCGGAATTATAATGTCAGTATTGTTCCTGCTTGCAGCTGGAGTTTTTCCGTCGCAGATTCTTGGACTGTATACGAAAGATATGAGTATTGTAAATACTGGTACGGTTTATTTTAGAATCGTAGCGCTTTCTTATATTCCAATGGCTGTCAGCAATATTTTATCCTCATGGCTGCGCTGTAAGGAACATGCCACGATACCATTTCTGGCAAGCTTTGGAGCAGTTATTGTAAACACAGGACTGAACTATCTGCTGATATTTGGAAAATTTGGATTTCCCTGTATGGCAATAAAGGGAGCTGCGATTGCCACACTTATTTCGCAGTTGTTTAATCTTGTATTTATTGTTATCGGATTTGTCTTATGTATCAAAAAAGATGGAGATAAACCGGTATTGTCTCTACATTTTTAAAAAAATCACAATCAGGGATTATCTGATAATGATTATGCCGATTCTGATCAGTAAGTTTTTATGGAGTCTCGGGCAAAATGTAGAGTCTGCTGTTTATGGACATCTCGGCACATCAAACCTTGCAGCCTATACACTTACCAGTCCGATACAAGGGCTTATCGTAGGGGCACTTAGTGGATTGTCTGCGGCTGCCGGTGTGATGATCGGCAAAAGGCTTGGTAGGAAAGAATATAATGAGGCTTACGCAGAATCAAAGAAGATTATGTATGCAGGCTTATTTGGTGGAGTAGCAGTATCAGCTTTGCTCATTCTTTTGGCTGGAGCATATACCGGATTATATCGTGTTGATGACAGCGTAAAAGAGCTTGGAAAGACGCTGCTCATCGTATTTGCCCTGTATGCTCCGGTCAAGGTGGAAAATATGATCCTTGGCGGAGGCATTATAAGAAGTGGCGGCAACACAAAAACCATTATGATTATTGATATTATTGGCACATGGTGTATCGGAATTCCACTGTGTCTGCTTGCAGCATATGTATTCAATTGGGGAATTGTTGGTGTGTATACATTGCTTACCACGGAGGAATTATTCAGGCTTGCTGTATCGTTAATTGTCTTTAAAAGGCGTAAATGGATAATTAGTTTATGCTGATTTACTTCTTGCTGGGATCCTTTCAATTACTACTGGGGATGCCGAAATGTGGAATTAACCGACATCCCCTTTAAATCATATCCTTGATTGCTTTGTGTGGAGATTTAACTGATTATCTATATCCCGTCCGACATACTGCTTTCCCCAATTACTCCCATTGTATGGAAAAACAAGATGACTGGATTTGATTTATTTCCTGTTGTTTTAAATACCACACTTCCACCTTCTGTCTATTTTTTATCTATCTACTCTCTTCCATTTTGCAACAGCATTTCTTACCCGCCAGTCAATATCCAGACGTGCTCTGCGACATTCTTTCGGATGTTTTCTTGCTGCCTGAAATGCCAGTTTCACTAAGAAGCAGCAGTCAATGCCAGTGTTCCTGTAGTAGATGCCCCGACAATTTCCTATCTTCTGATCACCATGTGCTTTTAACCAATTGATTGCTTTCTCTATACGTTCCAATGGATAATTATGATGTCCATAATCTTTTTTTCCAGGTGACATTGTCATCACATTCACACCGAGTTTATGTAGCCATTTCACGGATGTATGCGCCAGATAATCCTCTGGATCATCCCCGATCATGGCAATCATTGCACAGTCTGATCCTGTTTTGCATTTCCAGTATGAACCATAAAATCCATCTGTTTCCACATCAAAATGTCTTTTCTTCATTTATCATCTCCTTAATATCGGCCGTTTCTCCAAAACTATTATTTTGTTTGAGATATTCCGAACAATTTGAATCTTTCCTATCACATGATAAATCGGCATAAGCTTTTTCATTCCTTCAACCAGACTGACTTCCTGTTGAACAGAAAATCCCGGCACAATTCTTTGCAGTTCTGTTCCGTTCTTAACTCCCCATGTGAATTTCGCATTGCTTCCCTCTATGGATTTTTCTTTCACATGGTTTACAACAAAAGGTGACATGGCTTCGACCATTACGGTTACTTCCTGAAATGATTTTTCAATAATAAAAAACATCTTTCTGATATCTTTTTCACACAAATACATTGTAAGCCCTTCGATTATTACCAGAACATTTTCACCATGATAATCTATATCATCTATATAGGAATCATCCATTGCAGACTTTGCAATCTGATATATCGGACCTGTTTCTGTAAGAAACCGTTTCCTTATCTTCATCGTTTCCAGCAAATCCACATTGTACCAACGCAGATATTTTCCTTCCATTCGATAACATCTGGTATCCAGTCCACATGCAATATTTATAACAATTGTATTTACATTTTTCTCCAAATATTGCTCAACCATCCGGTCTAATACAATTGTTCTTGCAATCACGCCATAGTTCATGGCTTTATCTTTATCCGCTTTGGAAAAGTCATAATCAAGATTTTTCACAAGTTCTACTGCAATTTCGTCGTTTATTTTAGCATTTTTCTTTCTTGTTTCTTTTGCTCTTGCATACAGAGTCTGTACCATCGTTTCCGGCACACCTGTCACATTCACTTTTTCTTTCATTATCTGTCGCCTTCCACTGCCTTTCTTACTTCTTCCACCCACTCTGCACTATGACAGCAAAACAGTTCTTCATGCTGCATGTTATGTCTCCGAATATCCGGATTTTTGAAATAAGTCCAATATCTCTTTTCATATTTTCTGCCCATCTTTGTAGCGTAAAACACATGGATAGTTGTTCCCGGCACATCAATTCCATGCTGGACTTTTGTAACCTGATCCGAATAGAACTGATTATAAATACTCTGTTTTGTAATCCACGGACTTCCTCCTTTACCGATTCCAAACATATTTAAAAATCCATTATATAATTCTTTCTTAGCCCCGTCTGTCTTGTTAAGCTTTTTCTGCATAAATTTCGGAAGAGCACCTGTATGTATCATTTTATACATGAAAGGCACTACCATGGATGCCTGAATTTTTGCCACAAGATTACCTGCTTCATCCATATCGCTGCTCCCAATGATGCCATGTTCTATATGAATTCTTTTTCGCTGAATCAAAAGAGATACAAAACTTCCTCCAAGGGAACACCCATACGCTGCTTTAATTCTTCCATCATACTTTTTCTTGATTTCCTGCTCAATCTTTTCGCATTCATCTTCCATTGAATAAAATTCTGTTTTCTCATTTGGATCAAATCCATCATAAGAAACTGTTACCGTGTAAAAATAAGAATGTAATCTATCCAGTATATGATCAAAGCTACTATACAGGCAACAGGTACCAGGAAATAAAAATATCACTGGTTTACTACTGTCTCCACTTTCATAAAATTTCATATCTGGCCTCCTTTAGTTTTTTCATATAAGCATAAAATTGCTTATGCAGCTCCCTCATTTCATCTGGTGCCTTCCTAGCATGTTGATACATAAATTTATCTCCAAAGCTACTTTCGAATGTAACAGCAAGCATAATCGTCATAATTGGCAGTGGTAAAAAACGAAAAATATTCATTTTACAAGGTGACAGCCTACCTGCCTGTTTTCGCAAAAAGCTAAAATTTCTTTTCAATTTTTTTGCTGTTTTCTTCATAATCTTCCAGTCTTTTCCCGCTCTTTCCGGGCAATCTGCTTCGTAATATGCATCTGCAATCGGCACCACCATGGCAAGATGACATAATTGCCACATATGCATATCCACTACTTTCTGATATGGTATATGAGCATGCCTTAATATCTTTGAAAACTGCTTTGTCTTTTCGGATTTATTTCCTGATATTTCTGCAAATGTTGTCGGCTGAATCATTCTTGGAGTGAGTGCTGCATCAAGGATACCATCATTATTTATACTTCCGCCCGCTCCTGGAAAAGCAGGCAATATTCTCCCTTTTCCAACAATATCTTCCCATTTTTTATAACTGTCCAATGAATTTACCATTGTAACAATTATATTGCTTTTATTATTTTTTAATTCAGCAAGTGCTTCATATAGCTGATTTTCCCTGACAGTTAGCAAAATAAAATCGTAAGCATCATTATCTGACAATTCTCCAAGAATCGTGGCTTCTGCCCGCCTTATGTTCTGGTTTTTCTTATAAAGCAGTCCATTTTTCTTTAAAAACTCAAGTCTTTTACCTCTGGCATAAATACTCGTATCATAACCAGTTTCTGCAAATAAGACCGCATACAAGGATCCAATCACACCTGCACCATAAATCAATATTCTCATAGAAATCCGTCCTCTTTTTCATTTTCAAAAAACTGCCAGCGCTCATGTTAGTGATATCTAACTCTCATTTTCTAAAAAACCGTGTGAAAACAAAACTGTAATTCCACACGGTTTCTTTTCTTATGTATTCAGTATATCACTTTTACCTGGTTAAGCAACCAAATTTTTGTACTTTGTACCACCCTTTTCCAACTGTGCTTTATACTTCTCATACTCTTGTACAATCGCTTTTTTTTGCATACTCTGTCGTTTCTCCGTCATGATTGGAAAAATCATAATGTCTGAGTGATACAAGCTGCTTTAATTTTTTTCTTGCATTTCCTCTTCCCTTTCGTTTATAATAAGTCCGAAGAAAAATAATTGTAACAAAAGCCGGCTTGTAAAAGCGTGAAATCATGAGGATTTGCTTGTCCTTACAGATTTCACGCTTATTTTTTTGCAATGCCATAAGGAGGTTTTATGAATTCCAAAAACAAACTGGCAGAAATGCCAATCCGTCCTTTACTGTACACGATGGCGGTTCCCCTGATGCTGTCTTTACTCGTACAGTCACTCTATAACATTGTTGACAGTATCTTTGTCGCCAGATTGTCTGAAACGGCGCTGACCGCTGCATCTTTGGTTTATTCCATTCAGTTCTTAATGATTGCCGTAGGTGTCGGAACTGCAGTAGGTCTGAATGCTCTGCTTTCCAGAAAAATTGGGGAGCATAAGCCGGAGGAAGCATGTCGTGCTGCCACAACCGGACTTTTCCTGATGATTTTTACGTCTCTTATCTTTTCAATGATCGGGATTTTTCTGTCCGATACGATTGCCACTAAAATGGCTGCTGATTCAGAACTTCAGGAACTCTGCAAACAATATCTTTCCATCAATCTTGTATATTGCTGAGGAATCTTTCTGCAAACTTATGCTCAGCGACTGTTACAGGCGGTTGGAGATACTGTATTATCTATGCTGTCTCTGATCATTGGTGCTGTTTTGAATATTATTCTTGATCCTATTATGATTTTCGGTCTGCTTGGCTGTCCTGCAATGGGAGTCCGTGGTGCAGCGATCGCAACTGTCATTGGCCAAATAGCTGGTGCTATCGCTGCCTTACTGTTTAACCGTTTCCGAAATCCAATCATCCACGTCCGTCTGAAAAACTATCATTTCATGTGGCAGGATGTTGCTGATATCTACCGGGTGGGGCTTCCAACAATCATTATGCAGGCAATCGGAAGCATTATGACATTTGTAGTGAACCGTATTCTTCTTGATGTTTCCGCAACAGCCGTTGCCTTTTTTGGTATCTACTACAAACTGCAAAATTTCCTGATGATGCCAATCAATGGACTGGGACAGGCTGCCATACCTATTGTAGGATATAATTACGGCGATAAAAACTACCAACGTGTACATCAGACATGGAAGATTTTACTTCCTACCGGAGCAATCATTGCCTTGTGCGGAACTGTTATATTCTGGTGTTTTCCCGGACAGTTGCTGCAATTATTTTCTGCAAGTTCAGAAATGCTGCTGCTCGGCATTCCGGCACTGAGGATTATTTCCATTTCCTTTGTGATGTCTGCAATTACGATTCTTTGCGGATACTTTTCCTCCGGGCTTGGAAATGGCATTATTAACCTGGTTGGTGCTGCCATCCGTCAGCTTATTTTACTGGTTCCATGCCCTTTTATTTATTCAATCCTGCCGGAATACCGATACTTACCAAAAATTTAAATGGTCTATTGCTTAAAGCCTTAAAGATAACTCCGGATGTTTTTCTATCCACTTCTTCATGTCATTTCTCCTTCTTCCAGTTTTTATCTTTCATCAGTTCAAAAGAATGAAAGTCTACTGTACCTTCTCCCTGAAATCTGAAGAATAATGCTCTTTTTCCTCTTGGGATGTTTAAGGCACCTTTATAAGTATGCATTTCTTTCTCTCTGTTACTCACTTCAATCTCTGCACAAATATTTTCAAAATCAGATTTGTCAGAAACCTGCATTGTTCCCTTTGCATTCCCCTGTATAGTAATTCCGATCTGATTTGCCTCTCCCATTTCGAAATATTTAAAACCAGCGACCGACCCATTCTTCATATTTGCAATGTACTGATCTCCATTATTTTCTCGATCTTTTCCACTCTGCGTGAAATAAGGATGATCTTTCAATTTTTGTTTCGGTGACTTTCCATCATATCGTCCTGTTCCATTTATCGACCACAAATTGCAAGCTATTCTTGCTTCATAAGATCCTATCCCTTTCAACGCTCCTTGATTTAAGCCACAGCTTGTAATTTCTGCCTGCTGAAAGCCTCCGTCATCTCTACGTTCCAGTTTTTCTGCACATGCCTGTCTTGCATAAGAACTACGATTTGTCTGTCGATGATAAAAGATATACCATTGATCTTCTATCTGAAGCATTCCTCCATGTGTATTTCCTAAATAATTAGAGGCATGTGTCTCATCTTCATTTCCATTCAAATAAAGATCACCAATATCTACCAGAACGCCTCCATAAGTAAATGGACCTTTAGGTGAATCTGCCATTGCGTAGCAAAGATCATGATTGTGTTCTGATGAATATACAAAACAATATTTTCCATCCACTTTTCGTATAGAACTTGCTTCAAAAAAAGCATGATCCTGAAAAGCACCATTTTTTCCTTTTGTAGGAAATAGAAGTTCTGGGCCGGATTTGATTGTAATCATATCCTGTTCCAGTTCCAGAACAACTCCGCCTTCATTGGTCAGATTACGTCCTCTGGAAGCAACAGCCTGAACCTTAGTAGCAAATCCGGAATAAAGATATACTCGCTTATCATCGTCTACCAATATCCCCGGATCAAACGGAAATGGTTCCCCACTCTTTTTTCCCCATACATGTCCATCTTTAAAATGAACATGTCCGTAAAATTCGTACTTGCCTGCCGGAGTATCACAGACAGCAACTCCCATCTCGCCCATGAAGTCAAAGGCATAATAGAGATAATATCTTCCATCTGGTCCCTGTGTAACATCTGGTGCATACAAACAGCGAATTCCTAATTTATTAGAAGGATCCTGATTTTTTCTGTATATAACACCTTCATATCTCCAATCAGAAAGATCTGTCACAGGTGCAGACCAACAAACATAATCCTTCACACAGAAAATCGGTGCTCCAAAGGAATCATGAGAGCCATAGACATATACTCGATCACCAAACACATAGGGTTCTCCATCCGGTATATATTCCCAGCTTGGCAGATATGGATTAAATACCTGCTGTTTCATTCCTATCATCTCCTTGTATCATTATGTTATAGTTTCTTTACTGAACACATCTTATCACAAAATATGTAATGTCATTTTTTTATTTCATAAAATGTATTTCCCATTTCACAAATAGCAAGCTTTTTCGGAATATATTTTCACAGTCATATACATTCCATAATTATCTTCTCACATCTGTCATACCCGAGCTGGGAACTGTTCAAACACAGCGTATAATTGTCAGCTTTTCCCCACTTCTGGTTTGTATAAAAATTGTAATTTGCCATACGTCTTTTATCTATATCTACCATCATTTTGACAGCTTTCTGTTCTTCTACATTGTATAAGCGAGTGATACGCTGTATTTTTTCCGGTGTGTCTCCATGAATAAACACATTCAGCACATCATCCCGGTCTTTCAGAATATAATCTGCATTTCTTCCAATGATCACGCAAGGCTCCTTTTCAGCCAGTTCTAAAATAACTTTCCTCTGTGCCTCATACACCATGTCTTCTACTGATTTTCCTGTGATATCACGTCCAGCAAATGCATATGCAAACAAGCCTTTTTTCGGAGATAATTCCGCATTTTTCTGAACATACTTCGGTGACAAACCAGACTTCTCTGCAATGTCATTAATGATATTTTTATCATAATAAGCAATTCCAAGTTTCTTTGCTACTTCTTCTCCGATAAAACGTCCGCCGCTTCCGAATTCTCTGCTGATTGTAATAATTTCTTTTTTCATCTCCGCTTCCTCCTTAACTTAAAACATCAACTTTATTTTTTCTGATTTTCTTTAAGAACATATATCCCACAAAACATGAAACTATTTCAGTAATCGGAAATGCCCACCAGATCAATGTAACGCCCATCTGACCATTTCTGACAAATATCGAAAAATTCCGGCCAGTGGAAGAATAATGATAAGCTGTCTCAAAAGCGAAATTACCAATGATTCCACACCACCGTCCAATGCCTGATAAATACCCTGATAAGCAACATTGATTCCGGCAAACAGAAAGCTGACTGAGATTACCCTCATTGCTCCGATAAAATATTCTCTTGACTGTCCTGCATTAAACAGTGTCGCGAACGCCCCAGGGAAAATCTCTGTAATGGCAATTCCAAGAATCATTAATGCAATCGTATAGATCAGACCATATTTGATTCCATCCTTTATTCTCTTCTTACTTCTCATTCCATAAGCAAATGCAAGGATCGGAGTGATCGCATCACGCAGACCAAATGCAAGGAAGAGAACAAACTGCTGCACCTTATAGAACAAACCATATGCTGTCTGTGCTGACGGATTGAACTTCAGGATCAGATTCATTACATAAACCATAATCGACATCAATGCCTGTGCAATGATCGCCGGAAGTCCGATTGCATAGATTTCTTTTATAACACCTGCATCTAGCTTCATATATTTCGCTCCATGCTCAAACTCTTTATTCAATTTTATATGGAAAATGAACAGCAATACTGCGGATGCTACCTGACCAATTACCGTTGCATAGGCCGCGCCTTTCACTCCCATTTCCGGGCAAGGTCCAATACCATAGATCATGATCGGATCAAGAATAATATTTACAACAGCTCCGACCACCTGACCAATTGTGGAATAAAGGGATCGTCCAGTTGCCTGTAATAACTTTTCGAATAAAGAGAAGAAAATAATTCCAAAAGAGATCACGCAGCATATCCGCAGATAACTGACACCCATCTGAAAAACTTCTGCATCTACTGTCTGGGATGAAATGTATGCTTTCACTCCAAAGATGCCAAACAATAAACAAACCACATAAATGATCACTCCCAGGAACAGACTGTTTCCTGCTACCTTTGCTGCTTTTTTACTATTCCCCTGGCCAAGCGTTCTTGCCAGAAGTGCATTGGTTCCGACACCTGTTCCGATTCCCACTGCTACCATAAGCATCTGAACCGGAAATACCAAAGTCAATGCATTTAATGCGGCCTCACTGCCCACTCTCATATTTCCTACAAACGCACTGTCTACAATGTTGTAAACCGCCTGCAGTGCCATGGATAAGATCATCGGTATTCCCATTTGGACCATCAGCTTATTCACCGGCATATCCTTCATTTTGTTGCTTTCCGCCATTTTGTTTTAACTCCTCTCTTTTCCGCACAAAAAAAGTGCGCACCTTGTCTTATAAGCTGGACTTACGCTGACAGGCTACACACTTTTTCATGGCGATATTCTATTTGTAACTGTTCAGAGCCAAGCAAAATTTCATAAAACAGGTGTAAAATGCTTGCATTTTTAAGACTGTTTTTGAAATTTTATTTGGCGGATACGCCACACCGACGAAATGCGTAGCATTTGGGAGGTTGCCTCTGAACAGTTACTTCTATTTTAATAAAAGAAAACGAGCAGCCGGTAAACTGGATTTACGCTTACTTGCTACTCGTTTGTAGTTATTATATTTCCTGTTAATCTAAAAGTCAAACAATTTTTTCTTCATCTTTTTCCCTTAGATATCGTTTTAATAGAAATGTACAAAAGTATGGAAATGTATAAATTCCGTCTTCTATCCCAACATTACTATCTGCAAGCTTTTCTTCTTTTTCTTTCCACTCTAACAGATACTCATCTATCTTTCTTTTTAAATACATAGAATCCCCTCCTTTTTTCAAGGCTATCACGTTTTATGAGCCTATATCAATTCATTTTTCACGTTTTATGAGCCTATATTTGTAATTTTTTCACGTTTTTTAAATATATTTCTTCTATTATTCACGCTTTCAACACTTTTATTCTTATTTTTGAAATCTCCTCTGTTACTTTTTCTTCAGAACAAAGAATGTGCC
>ENA-OQDT01001028-OQDT01001028.1-human-gut-metagenome-genome-assembly--contig:-NODE-1028-length-17202-cov-1.757130_pt1 | contig 17202 bp, 16 predicted proteins | sample MGYA00242786_ERZ504617 | MGnify/ENA primary metagenome ERZ504617 (study PRJEB26092, sample SAMD00036337) | human gut metagenome | host: Homo sapiens | study: EMG produced TPA metagenomics assembly of...
ATTTTATCCAACAAAATCGTATTGAAGAGGTTATTCATATGATTCTTAAGAAAAATAACATTAAAGTGGGCGACTTTGAGGTTTTTGACAAACCCAATCAACTGTTAGACTTTATTACCGAGCGAGGGTCTCATCAGCTCTTTTTCCTAGACATTCAGATTAAAGACGATACTAAAAAAGGCTTGGAAGTTGCAAAGCAGATTCGCAAGAGTGACCCCTATGCCAATATTGTTTTCTTCACGACTCATTCAGAGTATCTTCCCTTAACTTTTCAATACCAATTGGCAGCTCTAGACTTTATTGATAAGTCTTTGGAGGGTGAGGACTTTCAAAAGCGTCTGGAAAGTATTATCTTATTAACCTGCAAAAAGATACAGAGTCAGAATCCAGAAGACGCTTTTCGGATTGAGAATGTTAAGACCGTTATTCAGGTTCCCTTTCATGATATCTTGTGCTTTGAGACCTCGGATATCGTCCACAAGGTTATCCTTTATACTAAAGAGGAGCAGATTGAGTTTTATGGCAGTCTCTCTCAAATTGAAAAGAGTGACCCTAGACTGTTTAAATGTCATAAGTCCTTCCTAGTTAATCCAGAAAATATCATCAAATTAGATAAAAGTACGGGGACGGTCTATTTTGTAAAATGGTGGCGTTTGCTATGTTTCAAAGTTGAAACTAAAGAAATTACTTGAGAGAATTAGCCTATGACAGCGATTAATTTTGTGTTGGATAATCTAGACTTTTTAGCGGAGATTATCCTCTTTATTCTCATTTATCAATACATTACCTCCGAGAAGATAAAGCTAAGATGGTATATCATCATCCCCTTGATTATCCGATTTTTGTTTGTGCTTTCTCCAGTCCTATCCTATGTTTTAGGGCATGCCTTCTTGGTTGTTTGTTCCCTTTACAGAAATCGTTATGGCAATAGGTTATTAGATATTTTCTATGGCTTGTTTCCAATCGTCATAGAAAGTCTTGTTCACAATCTTATTATTTATGGGATTGCCTTAGTCATCAATCGACATTATCTGATTGTGCTGAATCATTTTCATTTAAACCTTGTCACTGAGTTGCTAGTCTTTCCTGTGTTTTGGTTAATCATTAAGACCTTAAAAGTAGATTTCAAAGCGCTGAACTATGGTTTTAGAAAGTCATTTTCAAAGTACTTTTTATTGCTTATAGATATATCAATGTTATCTTATGCCCTCCTTCTCCAATATATTACCTTTTTTGTGCAACAGATCCCTGGAGGAAGAGATTGGCATGTTTATCTCGTGGTGACCTATGCTTTACTCTTTCTTGCGACCCTTGTTTACATTAATGCGACTTTCAGCGAAAGACTAAAAGAAGAAGTCCTACTCCAAAAAGATAGGCAAATGAGTGATTTGGCTCATTATAGTCAACAAATCGAGCAACTCTATACTGATCTTCGTCGATTTAGGCATGATTACTTAAATATCTTGTCTAGTATCAAATATGGCATTGACTCCAAAGATATAGCTATCATTTCCGATATCTACGATAACATCCTTGGAAAAAACAAAGACTCGGATTGAGGGGAAACAGTACGAAATTGCCAACTTGATTAATATTAAAGATGAAGCCGTTAAAGGTGTCTTGGCTAGTAAAATCTTGGAAGCACAGGGACAGTCCATTACCATTCACCTTGAGGTAAGCGATATCTTTGAAGTATCGGGGATGGAGTTGTTAGATTTCATAACGGTGCTGTCCATCTTCTTGGATAATGCTATTGAGGCTAGTTTGGATAGCAGTACTAAAGAAGTAACCATTGCTCTTATCAGTAGCGATACAAAGGTAGTAATAGTAGAGAATACCATTGCTCAAGAATCTATCAATACAGTCGGCATCTTTAAACTTGGTCGCTCAAGTAAAGGAGAAGGACGTGGTATAGGTTTGTCCACTGTTCGAGAGATTTTAGGGAAGTATCCTAATTGTTCTTTGTCAACACAATCTAAAGACTATCGTTTTAAACAGACACTAAAAATAGAAGATGTGGTCTGATTATGACGGAAAAAACACCGTTTATGACTTCAATGAAAAATTTAACTGTCTATATATTATAATAACCTAGTAAATTATCAGAAAAGGAATATCACTCATGAAAAAATACAAGTAAACTCATTGGTATCCTATCAGCTCTAATTGTAGTTATCCTTGCTGTCTTCTTAGTGACTATGTTTAATAGTCATGAGTCGGCGCGTGTTAACACAAGTAGTAGCCTAGCCAAGACGGTCAAGAAATCATCTTCAAGCTCAAGTAAAGCTGTTAAGAAGGATAGAAAACAGCTAAATCATCATCTTCAGCAGTTTCAAATGAAGAAAATGACAATCAGGCTTCAGCAGTAGCACCTAAAGCTTCTTCTCAAAAACAAGCCCAAGCAGGAACTACAGATGGTGGACAAGTGGTTGAATCTACAACACCAGCTTCTCAAGTTGGAGGAGTTGAAGGTGGTCGAGGTGCATGGACAGCAACTTCTGGAACATTGACACTTGATGAGGAAACACCTGTTTATGCTGCTCCAGATAAAGATAGCGGAGCAGTTTCTACACTTCCTGCCGGAGATGTTGACTGGGATAAATATGAAATTTACCTGATGGAAACTGGTATAGATTTTGTTAAGAATGGTCAACGTTATTATATTTCATATTCAGATGTAGGACATTGATAAATGATTTAAAAAGCAAACATGATAACTCGTATAAAGTTTATCATGTTTTTTTATGTTTCCCTCTACATTTTCCTAACAAAATTACGAATAAATAAGTATGGCTTGCTTCGGCTTTCGATTATGACAAAAATCGGACAGTTTATGATTTAAGTGGGAACAAGCCAAATAAATTTGGTATACTAATGGGTAAGTGAGAAATATTTAGTAATATTCTGTAAAGTACTTGTAATATTTGTCACCGAGTGTTACAATCAACCTGTAACATCAATTCGATAGAGAGAATAATTGATATGAAACGAGAAAAATTTTTACACGAACAACAACGTTTTTCCATTCGTAAATATTCATTTGGGGCAGCATCAGTTCTTTTAGGAGCTAGTTTGGTCTTTGCGGGGCAAGCTTTGGCTGATGAGCATCATGAGGTTTCAACACCTTCAGATGCTTCTTTGCGTGCTATCTCAGATAGTGATGCTGTGACAGCAGCTGATATTTTCAGTGGTGTAGCAACAGATGGGGCAGCGTCAAGTGAGAAAGCTAGCCAAGTCTCAACAACTAGTCAAACCGCCAGTGAAACTGCCACTAGCGAGGCTACGAGTGAAGTGAGTGCTAGTACCTCACAAGTAGCAGATAAAACTTCTGAATCAACAGTTGCCAGCTCAGAAGCCACAAGTGGTACAAATACTTCGTCTGAAACAGCTACTAACTTTGATGTATCTTCCTTAACGAGAGCAGCTGTCAATACTAGTTTGGTGAGCCAACCGGCTACAACTACAGCAAGCGACCTCCCAAGCCAAGGAACTTATGTCTACAAGGAACGTACAGAGGTTAAGAATCAACCTAAGGTTCTGCCAAGGCTGAATTTTATGTAAATCCAGGGGATAGCGTCTTTTACGATCAAGTCGTGACAGCTGATGGTTACCAATGGATTAGCTACAAATCATACTCTGGTGTGCGTCGTTATGCTCCAGTGAAACCAGTGGCAGCTGGTAGTGGTAACGGTAATAGTGGTAATGGGGATGGCAAACCTTCTAATGGCGCTCAAGCCACAACAGGTGCTTTGAATATCCCAGCGACAGGAACTTACTACTTTACACGTGACACAAATATTAAGAAGGAACCAAAAGCAGATCTCAAACCTACTTTTGTTTTCGGCAAGGGTGACCATGTCATCTATGATAAAGTTTTGACAGCTGATAATCACCAATGGATTTCTTACCTTGGTTATGACTATGTTCGCTATTATGCCGATATTGCGACTTTGACACCAGCCAAAGCTGAAACACCAACTGTTAAACCAACAGAAACTAATCAAGCAAAACCAGAAACTACTGGTGCTGAAAAGCTTCCAGCAAGTGGTACTTATAATGTGACACGTAGCTTGAATGTTAAAAACGAACCTAAGGCTTCTGCAGATACACTTTACACCTTGGAAAAAGGCTACAAAGTGAACTATGACAAGGTATTGACTGCGGATAACCACCAATGGATTTCTTACATTAGTTACAGTGGTACACGTCGTTATGTGGATATTGCGGCTTTGAAAACGACTGAGTCTAAACCGGTGGCTCCTAAAGATGGGGTTAAACCTGCTCCAAAACCTGAACTTACGCCAGAGAAAACTACTGATAATTCAGAAGTGACAGAAGTACTTGAAATCCCAGACAAAGGGACTTATCACTTTAAGAAAACTGCTAATGTGAAATCTGAACCTAAAGTTTCCTCTAAGACTGAATTTACTTTCGAAGATGGTGATTCCTTGTCATATGATAAGGTTATGTTGGCAGATGGTCACCAATGGATTTCTTACAAGAGTTTTAGTGGTGCTCGTCGCTATGTTGATATTGCTAAAGTAGAGGTTAGTCAAGACAAAGCTGGTACTACAACAAGCGAGTCAGATCTTAAACCAAACCAACCGGTTGCTTCAGAGAATGTTAAACCAGTAGATAATAAGCCTATGGAAACCAAACCAGTCGATAAACCGGCTGAAAAACCAGCAGTGACAGGAGCTGATAAACTTCCTTCAAGTGGGCGTTACAACTTTACTAAGACTGTAGATTGTTAAGGACGAACCAAAGGTGTCAGCCAAGACTGAGTTTGTTTTTATGAATGGCGATTCTGTCTTTTATGATAAGGTTTTGACAGCGGACAATCATCAATGGATTTCTTATGTCAGCTACAGTGGTAAACGTCGTTATGTTGATGTTGCGACTGTGAAAGTAACAACAAACAAGCCAGTTGAGTCTAAACCGACTGAAAATAAACTTACCGGTAAGCTTAACATTGAAAATATGACTGAAAATGGCTTTGATGTGGTTATTACTGAGGTTTCAGGTGCTGGTAAGGCTATCCAGGAAGTACTTGTTCCTGTCTGGTCTGACAAAGACGGTCAAGACGACCTCAAATGGCCATCTGCAAGTAAACAAGCAGATGGTAGCTACAAGACACATGTATCTATCAGCGATCACAAGAATAATCGTGGTGATTACACTGTCCACCTCTACTATAAGATTGATGGTAAACTTCAAGGTGTTGGTGGCACTCATACCAGTGTTCCAGTTCTTCAAGATCTTAGCCACCAATTGACCAATAACGGTTCTTACTACAGTGTTCGTGGTAAATACGATGATATTATCATTGTCAATAAAAAACATGGTCTTTCTAAGGACTATAACCCAGGTGAGAATCCTACAGCTAAGGCGGCTTTTGTTCGTCTTCGTGACGATATGATTAACCAAGGTTTGAATGTTGGACGTTCATACAGTGGTTTCCGTTCTTATGACTATCAAAAGACTCTTTACGATAACTATGTTAGCCGTGATGGTCAGGCAGCTGCGGACCGTTACTCAGCTCGTCCTGGATATAGTGAACATCAAACTGGTTTGGTCTTTGATTTGACCGATAAATCTGGTAATTTGCTTGAAGATTCACGTGCTAGCCAATGGCTTAAAGACAATGCACATAACTATGGCTTTATCGTGCGTTTCCAAGCAGGTAAGGAAGCTTCAACTGGCTACATGCCAGAAGCATGGCACATCCGCTATGTGGGTAAAGAAGCTAAAGACATCCACGATTCAGGTTTGAGTTTGGAAGAATACTTCGGTATCGAAGGTGGCGATTATGCTGCTAGCAGCAAACCTGCTGAAAGTAAATCAGCCACTACAGGTGCTATCAACCTTCCAGCGACAGGAACTTATACCTTTACAGGTCGTGCGTCAATCAAGGCGGAAGCTAAGGTTTCAAGCCCAGAGTTGGCCTACTATGACAAAGGTATGAGTGTAAACTATGATAAGGTTGTCACAGCTGATGGCTCGTCAATGGCTTTCATATGTAACAGCAGTGGTAACCGTCGTTATGTTGATATTGCTTAATGAAGTAATGAATCAGGTTGGACAATGTGTCCAGCCTTTTTGATAGCCTTCTTTATCATGAGATGAATTTTCAATTTTTGTGACGTCTTTTGGAGTGCTATAATGGTTAATATAGAATCGAGGTTACTATGAAAATTGCATTGGTACAGATGGATGTTGCTCACGGAAAGCCTGTGGAAAATAAAAAGCACGTGAAAGAGATGTTGGAGAGGGCGCTTGATGGCAATCCCGATGTCATTGTGCTCCCTGAAATGTGGAATACAGGCTATGCGTTAGATGAGCTGGATGGGCTTGCAGACAAGGAAGGTTTGGACTCTCAAGAACTCTTGTCTCATTTTGCTAGGAAACATGCTGTGGCTATTATCGGAGGGTCCGTTGCTATTGAGAAGGACGGCAAATTCTACAACACGACCTACGTCTACAATAAGTCTGGGGACCTAATCAATACCTACAGCAAGGTCCATCTCTTTGGCCTCATGGCAGAGGACCAGTATATGTCTGCTGGGTCTTCGGAGTCTGTATTTGAGCTTGATGGTGTGACAGCTGCTAGTGTCATTTGTTATGATATTCGTTTTCCTGAATGGGTGCGGACACAGATGGCACAAGGGGCCAAGGTACTTTTTGTGGTAGCGCAGTGGCCAGAACCTCGTGTGCAACAATGGGAGATTTTGTTAAAGGCGCGTGCGGTTGAAAATCAAGCTTTTGTAGTTGCTGTTAATCGTGTCGGAACAGGACCAGACGATGTCTTCTCAGGACATTCTATGGTTATCGATCCACTTGGAAATGTGGTCTTGCAATCCAAGGAGCATGAGGAGGGCATTTTTACGGCCGATATTAATCTTGAAGAGGTAGATAAGGTTCGAGGTCAGATTCCTGTTTTTGAGGATCGTCGCACGGACTTGTATCATTAAGGAGCGTTTATGTTATTTGAAGAATCTGACTTATTGAAGGCATTGCCAGAACAGTTTTTTGCAGGTTTGGTTGCTAAGGTTAATGCCAAGGTGGCGGAAGGAGCAGATGTGATCAATCTTGGTCAGGGCAATCCCGACCAACCGACCTATGACCATATTGTTGAGGCGCTGTGTCTTTCAGCGAAAAATCCTGCTAGCCATAAGTATTCACAGTTTCGAGGCAATCGTCCCTTTAAGGAAGCAGCTGCTAGTTTTTACGAAAAACATTATGGGGTTGATTTGGATGCAGAGCGTGAGATTTGTGTCATGGGTGGAGCTAAAATTGGACTAGTGGAATTGCCCCTAGCTTTGATGAATCCTGGCGACCTCCTGCTCTTGCCTGACCCAGGATATCCTGATTATTTATCAGGAGTGAGTCTAGGACGTGTAGCCTATGAGACCTTTCCTTTGACGGTTGAAAATGATTTCTTGCCAGATTTGGATGCCATTCCTGAAGAGACAGCTCGCCGTGCTAAATTTATCTATATCAATTATCCAAATAATCCTACGGGTGCTGTGGCGACTAAGGCCTTTTATGAAAAGTTGGTTGCCTGGGCTAAGACTTACGAAGTTGGTGTGGTGAGTGATTTAGCTTACGGAGCTTTGGGCTATCGAGGCTATGAGAATCCTAGCTTCTTATCAACACCTGGTGCTAAAGATGTGGGCATTGAGTTCTATACTTTCTCGAAAACCTTCAATATGGCTGGTTGCGTTTAGCCTTTGCTGCTGGGAATGACCAGATGATTGAAGCCTTAAATCTGATTCAAGACCATCTTTTTGTGGGAATCTTTCCTGCCTTGCAGGAGGCTGGGATTGCAGCCCTCTTAGATCCTAAATCTGAGGAGGCTGTTGCTCAACTGAATGCGACTTATGATAGCCGTCGAGATGCTTTTGTCCAGGCAGTTGCTAAGATTGGCTGGAAGGCCTTTCCATCCAAAGGTTCTTTCTATGCTTGGATGCCTGTACCAGAAGGTTACACTAGTGAGAGTTTTGCGGATCTTTTGCTTGAGAAGGCCCATGTTGCTGTGGCACCAGGTAAAGGATTTGGTCCTGCAGGAGATGCTTATGTTCGTATTGGGCTTTTGGTAGAGCCAGAACGTCTGGTCGAAGCAGTCAATCGTATTGCCAACTTGCAATTATTTAATAACTAGATAACAATCATGAAACAAGTAGTTGAAAAAGACTGCTTGTTTTTTTCATGTTAATTTCAATTCTTCCTTGACAAATGAATAAAAATACAATAAACTGGTTACATATTTATTCAAAAGGAGTGTATAAATGAAAGTTTCAATCGTTGGTATCACTGGTTATAGTGGTTTAGAGTTAGTTAAAATTTTGAATAATCATAAAAAAGTGGAACTTGTTTCTATTCACGCAACCAAGGAAGTGGGCCGACGATTGTCTGATGTGTATCCCTATCTGACAGGTGTTTGTGACTTAGACATTGAAGCTTACAATGCGGAAAAGATTATGAAAAAGGCGGATTTGGTTTTCTTTGCCACACCTTCAGGAGTCGCTAGTTCGCTAGCAGAGGAATTTGTTTTGGCTGATTTTCCTATTATTGATCTGTCTGGGGATCATCGCTTGCCGGCAGATGTTTATCAAGAATGGTATAAAAAATCACCTGCTAAGCAGAGTGTCTTGAATAAATTTACATACGCATTATCAGAATATACAGATGTAAAGGGTAAGAAATTTATTGCCAATCCTGGATGCTATGCAACGGCGACGGAGTTGGCCCTGATTCCTTTGGTGGCTGCTGGCCTGATTGAGACGGATAGTGTCATTGTGGATGCTAAGTCTGGTTTAACTGGTGCGGGTAAGGCTTTGAGTGAGTCTAGTCATTTTGTCAATGTTCATGATAATTACGTGACTTATAAACTCAATCATCATCAGCATATTCCTGAGATTGTTCAAACTTTACAGACCTTTAATCCGGAAATGCCTGAGATTCAGTTTTCAACGTCGCTTTTACCAGTTAATCGCGGAATCATGGCTTCGGTTTACTGTAAGTTGAAGAAGGACTTGACGGTATCTGATGTGGCTTCAGCATTCACAAAGGCTTATAGCGATAAACCCTTTGTGCGTGTGCAAGACAGCTTGCCAGAACTACACAACGTTATCGGATCGAATTTTACAGATATTGGCTTTGCCTACAATGAGAAAACCAATGTTCTGACAGTCATTTCAGTTATTGATAATCTGATTAAGGAGCAGCTGGACAGGCAGTGCAGAATCTCAACCTCATGCAAGGGTGGGATGAGACGGAAGGTTTGCTTATGACACCGTCATACTTGTAGATGTAAGCATAGAGTTAGGAGAAAAACTATGAAAGTCATCGATGGAACAATTGCTAGTCCGCTGGGATTCTCAGCAGATGGGCTACATGCAGGATTTAAAAAGAGAAAAAATGGATTTTGGTTGGATTGTCTCTGAAAAACCAGCCAGTGTTGCAGGTGTTTACACGACCAATAAGGTGATTGCAGCTCCTCTGATTGTGACCAAGACCTCAGTTAAAAAGGCTGGAAAAATGAAGGCTATCGTTGTTAACTCAGGTGTAGCCAATTCTTGTACAGGGACTCAAGGTTTGGAGGATGCTTACACCATGCAGGAGTGGACCGCTGAAAAGCTAGGTGTTGAACCAGACTTGGTTGGTGTAGCTTCTACAGGGATTATCGGTGAGTTGCTACCAATGGATACCTTGAAAAATGGTCTTTCCAAGTTGGTGGTCAATGGGAATGCTGATGATTTCGCCAAGGCTATTTTGACGACTGATACAGCGACTAAGACTATTGCTGTGACGGAGACCTTTGGACGTGATGTGGTCACTATGGCTGGTGTCGCTAAGGGCTCAGGCATGATTCACCCTAATATGGCGACCATGCTAGGATTTATCACTTGTGATGCTAATATTTCTAGTGACACCCTTCAATTGGCCTTGAGCCAAAATGTGGAAAAGACCTTTAATCAGATTACAGTTGATGGGGATACATCAACTAATGATATGGTTCTTGTCATGTCAAATGGTTGCACGCTCAATGAAGAGATACTGCCAGGTACACCAGAATTTGATAAGTTTTCAAAAATGCTTAATTTCGTGATGCAAGAATTGGCTAAGAAAATTGCCAAGGACGGTGAAGGTGCCAATAAGCTCATCCAAGTTGATGTGGTTAATGCCCCTAATGCCCTTGATGCTCGTATGATGGCAAAATCTGTTGTTGGTTCAAGTCTGGTCAAAACAGCCATTTTTGGTGAAGATCCTAACTGGGGACGTATTCTAGCTGCTGTTGGCTATGCCGGTGTGGATGTGCCTGTGGACAATGTTGATATCATGCTTGGCGGTCTGCCAGTCATGCTAGCCTCTAGTCCTGTAACCTTTGATGATGAAGAAATGAAAGACATCATGCACGGGGATGAAGTGACCATAACAGTAGACCTTCATTCGGGCCAAGAAAAAGGGACGGCATGGGGTTGTGACCTCTCTTACGATTACGTTAAAATTAACGCTCTCTACCACACCTAGACTATTTATGACAAAGGAGTTAACTAATGACTACCGAATATATTGTAATTAAGATTGGTGGAGTAGCCAGTAAACTGCTAACTCCTGATATACTGGCTAAACTGTCAGAATGGCAGCAGGCTGGTCAAAAAATAATCATCGTCCATGGGGGTGGCTTTGCTATCAATCAACTCATGGAGGAACATGACATCACAATTCACAAGGTCAATAGTCTACGTGTGACGAGTCAGTCAGATATGGTCTTAATTAAAGAAGCCTTGGTTGACATAGTTGGGAAAAACTTGGCAGGTCAGTTAACACAGGCGGGTTTGCCAGCTTATCAGCTTGTTGATGAATTGCCAGACCTTGTCCATGCTGATTTCTTAGATCAAGAGACCTATGGCTTTGTGGGTGAGGTCAAAAACATCGCCAATCAGACCTTAGTAGCACTCCTTGCTCAAGGTAAGATCCCCTTGATTCCTAGTTTGGGTTACAGTGAGCAGGGTGATTTGCTCAATATCAATGCGGATTACCTTGCTAGAGCTGTGGCAATTAGTCTAGGTGCCAAAAAACTTATCCTCATGACAGATGTCAAGGGTGTTTTAGAGAATGGACAAGTTTTGGAGCATCTGAATCTTGTGGACGTTCAGAAAAAAATAGATTCAGGTGTGATTACTGGGGGTCAATGATTCCTAAAATTCAAAGTGCTGGTTCAGACAGTTCAAGCCGGTGTCGAGCAGGTCATTATTGGTGATAACCTGACAGATGGTACCATAATCAAGGAGTAAGAGATGCAAAACTATTTTCAAACTATAAACGGGCAGCGATTGATTTCGCTTCGGCTCAAGGCAATTATTTGACAGATACCACTGGTAAGACCTATTTGGATTTTTCATCTGGTATTGGGGTAACTAACCTGGGCTATCATCCCCATGTCAATCAGGCTTTGACAGAGCAGCGGGTAAGATTTTGCATCCAGCCCTAAATCTTTATGAACAATTCAGTTGCAAGAAGATGTTGCTGGACTTTTAATTGGGTGACAAGGACTATCTAGCCTTTTTCTGTAATAGTGGTGCAGAGGCCAATGAAGCAGCCATAAAAATCGCCCGAAAGGCATCAGGTAAACAAGAAAATCATTACCTTCCAAAATTCCTTCCATGGTCGAACGTTTGGATCCATGTCTGCCACTGGTCAGGATAAAATCAAACAAGGTTTTGGTGAAGGTGTGCCCTACTTTAGCTATGCCATTTTCAATGACATAGACAGTGTCAAGGCCCTAGCCAATGAAGCAACTGCGGCTATTATGCTGGAGTTGGTTCAAGGGGAATCAGGTGTGCAACCTGCGGATCAGGACTTTGTTAAGGCTTTGTCTGATTTTTGTAAGGAGACAGGTATTTACCTCATTGTAGATGAGGTTCAGACAGGAATTGGTCGTACTGGTAAGCTTTATGCTTATGAGCACTACGATATTGAACCAGATATCTTTACTTTAGCCAAAGGTTTGGCCAATGGGGTGCCAGTTGGTGCCATGCTTGCCAAGTCATCTCTTGGAGAGGCTTTTTCTTACGGAAGTCATGGCTCTACCTTTGGAGGAAACAAACTGGCCATGGCGGCGGCCAAGGCTACGCTTGAAGTCATGTTGGCTCCAGGTTTTCTGGATACTGCTCTTGAAAATGGGAACAAGCTACAAGAACAATTGCAGGCAGCTTTATCTGATAAAGAGACGGTTACCACTGTACGTGGTTTGGGCTATATGATTGGGATTGAGACTACGGGCAATTTAGGAGAATTGGTCCAGGCAGCTAGAGATAAGGGTTTGATTGTCTTAACTGCAGGGACAAACGTGATTCGTCTTTTGCCACCAATCACCCTAAGTGCTGCTGAAATTGAAAAGGGTGTGGCTCTCCTATCAGAAATATTTGACTAGAACATAAAAATCACTTGATTCTTGAATCAAGTGATTTCTTTTACTCATTGTCAGTATCAATCTCGCTGAGAAGTCCTTTAGCTGTTGTTGTTGGCAGAATACGGACACGATTAAGTGAGAGAAGACCATCCTTGGCACTGGCTAGCCCTTCGTTAGTTGTCAGTCCTAACTTGTATGTTTTCTTAGCTAGGTCCAGTGTCGTTTGATTGTAGCGACCTGATGGGTAGGCAATGGTATTGACCTTGGTATTGAGTTTATTTTCAAGGAAGTCAATAGAATCCGTTAATTCAACCTTTTGTGTTGCCTTGTCAGTGGCTGACAAATCAGGGTGGTTAACCGTATGAGACTGGAAGCTCATGCCGTGCGCCATCATTTCTTTCATCTGCTTGACGGTAAGATTTCCAGCATTTCCCTTCTTAACAAAGCCAGTGATGACATTGTTGGTTGCCTTAGCCTTGTATTTTTTGAGAATCGGGTAGGCAATTGTATAGAAGTCTTCGTTACCATCGTCAAAGGTCAGCCAGACAACCTTCTTAGTAGGTAGGGCATTTTCAGAGAAGGCTTTGTAGGCTTCTTCAGGCGTTAGAAAGTAGTATCCTGCATCTACCATGGCCTTAATTTGCGCTTCAAAATTGTCCGGAGCAACAATGAGGTTAGCGTTAGAGGCCTCAGATGGATCCATAACGTGAACAGCATGGTACATGAGGATAGGGATTTGAACAGGGTCATCATAGGTTTTCCACTTAGCTGTACTCTTAGATTGACTGGTCTGATTCTGTTGTTTGTTGCTTGTCGACTGATTTGGTCGGTTTAGCATAAAAACGGCCAATAGACCAAGAAGGACGAGGTTTAGGACAAGCAGAAGTAGCTTTCAATTTTTTTCTTTTAACTGACTTGTTTTTCTTTTGAGAAGTCATTGTATCCCCTTTCAAATAGGTCAAGCTATTATTCTAACAAAAATGGGGTGAAAATGCACAGAATTTTCAGTAAAAAAATGAATACTTGTCTCCTTAAATGGCAGAAATATTCTGTCAATTACGATAGAAATATGGTACAATTAAAAAATGTATGTTTTTAAGGAGAAATCGTAAATGTCTATTAAAATTGGATTGCTTGGCTTTGGTACAGTAGCTAGCGGTATTCCTTTCCTCTTGAAGGAAAATGGTGAAAAGGTTCTTGCAGCCTCACGTGACCAACTCGAAATTGCGAAGGTTTTGGTTAAAGATGACGAGGAAAAAAATCGTCTTATCGCTGCAGGCAACGACTACAATTTTGTCACAAATGTTGACGAAATCCTTAACGATGATGAGATTCAAATCGTTGTTGAATTGATGGGTCGTATCGAGCCAGCTCGTACCTTTATCACAAAAGCACTTGAAGCAGGTAAAAACGTTGTTTCTGCCAACAAAGACTTGATTGCTACTCACGGCCAAGAGTTGATTTCTCTTGCTCAAGATAAGGGTGTGGCTTTCTACTATGAAGCTGCCGTTGCTGGTGGTATTCCAATTTTGCGTACTTTGGCTAATTCTTTGACATCTGACAAGGTAACACGTATCCTCGGTGTGCTCAACGGAACATCTAACTTTATGATGACTAAGATGGTTGACGAAGGTTGGTCATATGAGGATGCTCTTAAGACTGCCCAAGAACTTGGTTATGCTGAAAGTGATCCAACCAACGACGTTGAAGGTATTGACGCTGCTTATAAAGCTGTTATCCTTAGCCAATTTGGTTTTGGTGCCACAATTGATTTCGACGATGTGACTCACAAGGGGATTACAAACATCTCTACTGATGATGTAGCTGTCGCTCAAGAATTGGGCTATGTTATCAAATTGGTTGGTGATGTGCGTGAAGTAGAATCAGGTATCTCAGCAGAAGTATCGCCAACATTCTTGCCAAAAAATCACCCACTTGCTAGCGTCAACGATGTTATGAATGCAGTCTTTGTTGAATCTATCGGTATCGGCGAATCAATGTACTACGGACCAGGTGCTGGTCAAAAACCAACAGCAACATCTGTTTTGGCAGACATTATCCGTATTGCTCGTCGTCTTTCAGATGGTAATGTTGGTAAACCATTCAACGAGTTCCGTCGTGACTTGCCATTGGCTAATCCAGCAGACGTCAAGAGTAACTATTACTTTGCCCTTGATACGCCAGACGAAAAAGGAAAAATCCTTCACTTGTCTGAAATCTTCAACTCAGAAGATATTTCATTTGAACAAGTCTTGCAACAAAAAGCAAATGGTACAACAGCTCGTATCGTTGTGATTACACATGCTATGTCTAAAACACAACTCAAAGCTGTTACTGAAAAACTTGAAGCAGCAGAAGATTTCACTGTTGTCAACACATTGAAAGTTTTGTCTAACTAATTGATAAGCCCATACTGGTGCGTATAAGAAAGGTATTCAAGGAGAAAAGTCGCTGATGGCTTTCCTCCTTTTGGTGTATTATTATGAAAATTACTGTCCCAGCAACATCTGCTAATATTGGTCCAGGTTTTGACTCTGTGGGTGTTGCCGTTTCTAAATATTTGACAATCGAGGTGCTTGAACCAGCAGATGCATGGCATATCGAACACGATTTGGGAGATATTCCTTCAGATGAAAATAATCTCCTCATTTCAACAGCCTTGCAAGTGAAGTCTGATTTGCAGCCCCATAAATTGGTGATGACATCAGATATTCCCTTGGCACGTGGTCTCGGTTCTTCAAGTTCTGTTATTGTCGCAGGAATCGAGTTTGGCCAATCAATTGGCAGACTTGAAGCTCTCAGACGATGATAAACTTGATATTGCGACCAGATTGAAGGTCACCGGACAATGTTGCTCCAGCTATTTTTTGGGGAATCTTGTTGTGGCCTCTTATGTGGACGAGCATGTTAATAGCATCGTTACAGATTTTCCAGAGTGTGCCTTTGTAGCCTTCATTCCTAGCTATGAACTTAAGACGTCTGATTCACGTGGGGTACTTCCAAGTGACTTGTCTTACAAAGAAGCTGTAGCTGCATCATCTATTGCCAACGTTGCCATTGCTGCCCTCTTTGCAGGTGATTTGGTTAAGGCGGGACGTGCTATCCAAGGAGACATGTTCCACGAACGCTACCGTCAAAAACTGGTTAAAGAATTTGTGACTATTAAAGAATTGTCAGGCCAATACAGTGCTTATGCGACCTATCTCTCAGGCGCTGGCCCAACAGTTATGACCTTGACGCCAAATGATCAGGCTGAGGCTCTTAAAACGGCAATAGATGGTCTTGGTTTAGATGGTGAAACCTTCATCCTATCTGTGGATAAAGCAGGTGTTGTCGTTGACTAGAAAAAATCAAGGGCTACTCTTTGGTCTAGCGACTTATATTCAATGGGGATTTTTATCCCTTTTTTGGAAGCTTCTAGCAGGTGTTTCGGCTTATAACACCTTCTCATGGCGAATTGTTTTTTACTGTAGTGACTATGTTGGTCTATGCCCTAGTTGCTAAGCAAAATGCACGTTTCAAAGGTGAGCTAGTCGAACTTTGGCAGGATAAGAAAGTCTTACTTCGCATGCTACTTGCCAGCTTTCTCATAGCAGCTAACTGGTTGATTTATATCTATGCTGTGGGTCATGGTCAAGCGACGCAGGCTAGCTTGGGCTATTACATTATGCCTATTGTTTCTATCCTATTTGCCCTCATTTTTCTTCGTGAATCTCTGAGCAGAACCATGTGGACAGCAGTAGTGTTGGCCTTTATAGGAGTACTGGTTCTTGTTGTCAATACAGGAAAACTTCCCATGGTTTCATTGGGGTTAGCTCTGAGCTTTGGTTTCTATGGTCTAATCAAAAAAGGGGTTAGACTCTCCAGTGACGTAGCCATGCTAGTAGAAAGCGGCTTGCTACTACCTTTTGTAGCTATCTATCTCGTTTTCTTTTCTCCAGAATCATTTTCGTCCTATTCGAGCATGGAAATGTTTCTCCTAGCCATCTCAGGTGTGGTGACGGCTGTTCCATTGCTTTGCTTCTCAGAAGCAGTCAAAAGGGCACCGCTTAACCTTATTGGTTTCATCCAGTATCTTAATCCTACGATTCAACTTCTCGTAGCCATCCTCATTTTTGGTGAGACGGTCAGCTTTGGAGAGTTGAAAGGCTTCCTCTTTATCTGGATAGCCATCCTAGTCTTTGTAACTGGCCAAATAGTAACATTTCGTAGAAGTTCCTGATAGCTATCGGGAACTTTTTATGATGTTGTCCTAAAAATGAGCCAAGTTTATCTGACAATTTTAGAACTTTAAGATATAATAGTAGTATTAGATTAAAATAGAGGAGAATTTTATGCGAAAAATGAAAAAGCTAGCGGGCTATCTGCTTCTGCTCGCTATTCCAGTTGCCATCGCTGCAGGCCTGTTTATCTTTAACGGTTCAGGTTATCGCTTGTCAGAACAAGATGCTGCAGACATTGCTTACAAAAATGCAGGTGTCAAAACTTCTGAGATTTCTCAATCAACAGTTTCGAAAGCACGTTCTTGGCTTCACGGAAGTTATGAGATTAGTTTCACAACGTCAGACGACCATTTTGAGTATACAATTGATGGTCAGTCAGGATCTATTTTGAAACATAAGAGTGACCATCCAACAACTAAGGATGAGGATGACGCTCAAAAAGGTGAAGAACCTAAAGACGAGACTCAACCTAGTGAAAGCAAGGAAGAGACAGCTGTATCAAAAAGAGACTGCGCAAACAACAGCTCTTAACCATGCTGGCCTAGCTGAAGGTTCTGTGAC
>ENA-OQDT01001030-OQDT01001030.1-human-gut-metagenome-genome-assembly--contig:-NODE-1030-length-17185-cov-5.635244_pt1 | contig 17185 bp, 16 predicted proteins | sample MGYA00242786_ERZ504617 | MGnify/ENA primary metagenome ERZ504617 (study PRJEB26092, sample SAMD00036337) | human gut metagenome | host: Homo sapiens | study: EMG produced TPA metagenomics assembly of...
GATCGTTAGGGTTCTTCTTCAGGTGCTCGTTCAGCTCGTTGATGTGAGCGGTCAGCAGAGCGACCTGAACCTCGGGGGAGCCAGTGTCCTTCTCGGTCAGAGCGACTTTGGCCATAACTTCCTGCTTGTTCATAGTAACAGTACCTCTTTATAAAATTTTATTTGCCATCGGCACAGAATGCGGGAAAACGGTACTCCCAAATGGGCATACTCCCAGCCCCGTGCCGCGGTAACATGGCTAGTATAACAGAAATCCGTGCAAAAAGCAAGAAATATTTTACTGTGATTTCGCAAAATATGCCTTGGCACGCCGGGCCGCATGGTCGATGCAGGCCTTCAGCTCATCCAGGGTATCAAACTTTTTGCTGGGGCTCAGGTAGGCGTAGAACTCCACCACCGGGTCGGTGCCGTAGAGGTTGCCGGAAAAATCCGGGATAAAGGTCTCGCAGGTCACCTTGGTCTCGTCCGAATTGACAGTGGGCCGGGTCCCCAGGCCGGTGGCCGAGGGATACCAGGTATCGCCGATCCGGGTGCGGGTGATGTAGATGCCGTAGCGGGGCATCTGAAAGCCCGCCGGGTAGATCTGATTGATGGTGGGCACGCCCAGCGTGCGGCCCAGACCCGCCCCGTGCTGCACCGCGAAGCGGATGGCATAGGGCATCCCCAGCATGGCGTTGGCGGCAGGCACATCGCCGCCCTCCAGTGCCGTACGGATGCGGGTGGAGGACACCGGCTTTTCCTCAAACTGTGCCATGGGCACCACCACGACCTCCACCCCCAGCGGGGCGCAGAGCTCCTTCAGCAGCTCGGGGGTCCCGGCGGCCTTGGCACCAAAGGTAAAGTTTTCGCCGCAGAACAACGCCTTGGCGTGGCAGTCCTGCACGATGCCGTACACGAACTGCTCCGGGGTCATGGCGCGGATCTCCTCAAACTCGGGGCAGAGGTAATACTCCACACCCAGGCTTGCGATAAGGGCATGCTTATCCTCGGTGGAGAGCAGGCGGCGGCCCTTCATTTTGCTGTCAGCGGGCAGCTTGAAGGTGAACACCGCCGGGGCAGCGCCGTGGGCCTTTGCCCACTCCACTGCTCCCTCAATGACGGCACGGTGGCCGATGTGGATGCCATCGAAGTAGCCCATGGCAACAGCAGTGCCGCCCTCATGTTCCAGCGCCAGCGGCGACAGAGATGAAACGATTTGCATTGGTCGTCAGTTCCTTTCCACGAACAGCTTTTCCACCCTGAGCACACCGTTCACCACATTGGCAAGCCCCAGAAACTGCCCCCCGGCGCTCCGCACGCGGTAGCGGCCATCGGCTGCGGGATAGCGGCTGGTGGGGCACCCGTTGTAAAGGTGCTGCTCCACCCGCTCGTCTGCCACCAGCAGCGGCAGGCTGGCGAACACACTCTCCACCGGCAGCATCAGGGCCTGCAGGGCCTCCGGCCCCACGTCCTTTGCCGCCTGGATCTCTTCCAGCGTGTGGGCATCGGCTTCGGAATACACCCCGGCGGCCACGCGGCGCAGGGCGCTCATGGTGCCCTTCTGGCCCATGGCTTCGGCGATCTCCTCCAGCAGCACCCGGATATAGGTGCCCTTGGAGCACTTTACGGTCAGGGCATACTCGTTTTCCGCAGGGCTGCCCTCGTACCGGATGTCCAAAATCTCGATCGGCCGGGCCTTGCGCTCCACAGTCTTGCCCTCACGGGCCAGCTTATAGAGCGGCTGGCCGTTGATCTTGACTGCCGAATACATGGGCGGGGTCTGCATCCGGGGGCCGAGGAACTGCGGCAGAACGGCCAGCAGCTCCTGCTCCCCTGCCGTTACCGGGGCGGTCTCCAGCACAGTGCCGGTCACATCCCCGGTATCGGTGCGCTGGCCCAGCCTGAGGACAGCGCGGTAGGCCTTGGTGTGGTCGAGCTGCAGATCAACTGCCTTGCTGGCCCCGCCGCAGAACACCGGCAGAACACCGGTCGCCATGGGGTCCAGCGTACCGCTGTGGCCCAGTTTCCGGGTGCCCAGAATGCCCCGCAGCTTGGCAATGACATCAAAGCTGGTCCAATCGGTGGGCTTATCAACAATGAGGATCCCCTGCATCATGCTTCCTCCTGCGGTGCATCAAGAACAGCTTCCACCTCAGAGAGGATCGCGCTCTTGGCGTTGTCAAGGTTGCCCAGCAGCTCACAGCCCGCCGCACGGGTGTGGCCGCCGCCGCCCAGACGGCGGGCAATGGCACAGGCATCCACGCCTTTGGCAGTGCGCACGCTGATGCGATAGCTGCCGCCGGGCTGCTGGCGCAGGGTCAGGCCGACCTTCACGCCCTCAATGCTGATGGGCAGGCTGGTCAGCTCTTCCAGATCCGCAGGGTCTACCCTGCTCTGCTCGATCTCATCCCGGGTCAGGTAGATGAGGGCGCAGCGGCCATCCAGATGATATTCCAGATGGTTGCGGGCGATCCGCTCGGCTTCCATCCGCTCCCGGGACTTGGTGTCAAACAGCAGGGTGTTCAGCTCCTCCACATGGGCACCGGCCTCCATCAGCTTGGCAGCAGTGATGTGGGTGCTGGCCTTGGTGGAAGAGAACTTGAAGCAGCCGGTATCCGTGGACAGGCCGGTATACAGGCAATCGGCAATGTGGGGGGTGATCTCCACATGCATGGCACAGATCACCTCATACAGCAGCTCTGCCGCAGCGGCGGCGCTGCCGTCCAGCAGCGTGAACTCGGCGTAGCCGCTGTTGCCTGCATGGTGGTCGATGCACAGGTCCACATGGCGCGTGTACTGGGGAACGCCGTTGCCCTCGCCAAACAGCTGGACGCTGGCAACATCCACAGCCACCACGATCTGCGGCTCAAATTCGCCCTTGAACAGGCGGGGGTTGGTAAATGCGTACCGGCCGGGGATGGGGTCGGCGCAGAGCACGGCTGCGTGTTTTTTCCAGTGCAAGCAGCGCATAGTAGAGCGCGCTGCCGCAGCCGACCGTATCACCATCCGGGTTTTTGTGGCACAGAATCAAGATGTTATCTGCAGCAAGCAGCTTTTCTGCCATCTGCTGTACATTCAGCTGTTCTGTCATCCCATGTTCCATCCTTTCCGCAAGGCTGATTATTCCTCGGTCTCTTCCGGCTGGCTGGTTTCCTCAGCGTCACCGTTCACGTTCAGCGTGCGGAGCAGCTCATTGATGTGGGCTGCGTAGGCGGCACCGTCGTCCTCCACAAAGATGAAGCGCGGAGCCTTACGGATGTGCATCTTCTTGCTGACCTCGGTGCGCACATGGCCTGCGGCACGGTTCAGTGCCTCGATGGCGGGCTTGGGGCCGTCCTCGCGGCCCATCACGCTCACATAGACCTTTGCAACATCCAGGTCAGGTGTCACATCCAGACGGGTGACGGTCAGCAGACCGCCCTCCAGGCGGGGGTCCTTCAGCCGTCCAATGATGGCAATGACCTCACGCTTCATATCCTGGGCAAGACGACCCATATTTTTCTGAGACATAAATTTCTCCTATAATAACCTCTCCGTCATTGCTTCGCAATGCCACCTCTCCTAATAGGAGAGGCAAGCACACGCCCTGCCCAGCTCCCCTGCCAGGGGAGCTGGCGAGCGGATGCGAGCCTGAGAGGTTTTTCAATTAGTCCCGATATTCTTCCATCTTGAAGGCCTCGTAAACGTCGCCTTCCTTGACATCGGCAAACTTTGCCAGCGTAACGCCGCACTCGTAGCCCTCGGCCACTTCCTTGGCATCATCCTTGAAGCGCTTCAGAGATGCGATCTCGTCCTCCGTGATGACGATGCCGTCACGGACAACGCGCACCTTGCTGTCGCGGGTGATCTTGCCGCTGGTCACGCGGCAGCCTGCAACGGTGCCCACGTTGCTGATCTTGTAGACCTGGCGGACCTGCAGCTCACCCAGAGCCACCTCGCGGAACTTGGGAGCTAGCATACCCTTCATAGCGTCGGTGACATCGTTGATGGCATCGTAGATGACGCGGTACATCCGCATCTCGACCTTGGTGGCAGCGGCTTCTTCCTTGGCCACATTGTCGGGGCGGACATTGAAGCCGATGATGATGGCGTTGGAGGCATCGGCCAGGTCAACGTCGGACTTGCTGATGGCACCGACACCGGCGTGGATGACGCGGACGCGCACCTCATCATTGGAGATCTTCTCCAGGCTCTGCTTGACGGCCTCGGCGGAGCCCTGCACATCAGCCTTGACGACAATGGCCAGCTCCTTCATATCGTTCTGTGCCATCTGGCTGAACAGGTTATCCAGAGTGACCTTCTGGAAGGAGGAGAACTGCTTCTCCTTGGCAGCGGCAATGCGCAGCTCTGCCAGCTCACGGGCCAGACGCTCGTCGGCAACGGCCTCGAACAGGTCGCCTGCCTCGGGCACAGCGGTCAGGCCGGTGATCTCCACGGGGGTGGAGGGGCCTGCATCGTTCAGCAGCATGCCCTTGTCGCTGCGCATGGTACGCACACGGCCCACAGCGGTACCGGCAATGATGACATCACCGGCATGCAGGGTGCCGTTCTGCACCAGAATGGTGGCGATGGGGCCCTGGCCCTTGTCCAGACGAGCCTCAACAACAGCACCCTTGGCGCGGCGGTTGGGGTTGGCCTTGAGCTCCATGACCTCGGCCTCCAGCGCGATCCGCTCCAGCAGGTCGTTGATGCCCATGCCGGTCAGTGCGGAGACGGGGATGCAGGCAACGTCGCCGCCCCAGTCCTCGGTGATGATGCCGTACTTGGTCAGGCCTTCCATCACGCGCTCGGGGTTTGCAGTGGGCTTATCCATCTTGTTCATGGCCACGATGATCTTGACGTTGGCAGCCTTGGCGTGGTTGATGGACTCCACGGTCTGGGGCATGATGCCGTCATCGGCGGCAACGACCAGAACAGCGATATCGGTCATGTTGGCACCGCGGGCACGCATGGAGGTGAATGCCTCGTGGCCCGGCGTATCCAGGAAGGTGATCAGGCTGTCGTTGATCTTGACCTGATATGCACCAATGGCCTGGGTGATGCCGCCTGCCTCGCCTGCGGTGACATTGGTCTTGCGGATGGCATCCAGGATACTGGTCTTACCGTGGTCAACGTGGCCCATGACACAGACAACGGGGGGACGCTCCACCAGATCCTCGGCGGAATCCTCCTCCTGGGTAAACAGGCGCTCCTCGATGGTCACATGCACCTCGTGCTCGACCTTTGCGTGGAACTCCTCAGCCAGCAGGGATGCGGTATCGAAATCGATCACATCGTTGATGGCGTGCATCTCACCCATCTGCATGAACTTGGCAATGACCTTGCCGGCCTGCTGCTTCAGGCGGGCAGCCAGCTCACCGACGGTGATCTCATCGGGGATCATCACCTTCAGCTGTGCGTTGCGGGCCTTTTCCAGCTGGATGCGCTGCAGGCGCTCGAACTCGGTCTCGCGCTTGCCCTTCTGGAACTGCTGGCGCTGGCGCTGGCCGCGCTGGGTGAACTTCTGCTTGTTGCCCTGCGGGGTGGGCTTGCGGCGGTTCTCGGTGTTCTTGGTGGAAGCCAGATCGTCGTAGCGGGCATCAAAGCGGTCCACGTTCACATCCACAGTGCGGGTATCGACCGTCACCTGGCTGTCCTCGCGGCGGACAGAGACGGACTGAGCGGGGGCAGCAGAGGCCTTGGCACCGGTCTCGCGGGCCAGCTCGCTCAGGGAGACAGTCTTCTCCTCGCGCTTCTTGTGCTGCTCGTTCTTCTTCTCGCCGTGCTTATTGTTGTTATTGTTTGCCTTGGGCTGCTCTGCCTTTGCGGCAGGGGCAGCGGGCTTTGCCTCGGGCTTCTTCTCAGCAGCCTTGGGCTCTGCCTTTTTCTCCGCAGGCTTCTCGGCCTTTTTCTCTGCCTTCTTTTCAGGCTGGGCAGGCTGCTTTGCGCTGTTCAGGTACTCGTCCAGGCTGGCAACGCTGTTGTCCTTGCTGAATTTCTCCAGCAGGTAGTTCAGCTCGTTTTCCTCCAGGGTGGAACTGTTCTTCTTGCCGGTGCTGCCCATGGCAGCCAGCTCATCCAGGACCTTCTTTGCAGAAACATTCAGGTCTTTTGCAAAATCGCTCACTTTATATTTTACGGTCATTCGCTCATATCCTCCTCATTTTTGATTGCCCCGCAGTCCGAAAGACGGTCAAAGCAGAGCTTTGCGAGGTTGCGGTCAGTCACCGCGTAAACAGCCACAGGCTTGCGGCTGATATCGGCCAGGCGATCCTGGGTCAGCGGCATGGAGATCACGTCCACCAGGTCGCCCACAGCGTAGTTCAGGCGCTGCACGGTCTTGGCGCTGGCATCGGACGCGACCATTACCAGCCACGCCTTGCTCTTGACGCAGGCATCTTCCACGGCATCAAAGCCCATGGTCAGCGCGCCTGCCTTGCGGCAGAGGCTCAGCGCCTGGAACAGCGCTTCTTCCGGGGCCATTTTGGGCTTTTCGGGGGTATTGTTATGCTTCGCCATTCGGCTGGGCCTCCTTTTCCACGTCGGCCAGCTGTGCGGCCAGCGCATCGTAAACCTCGGCGGGAACCGGCTGCTCAAAGCAGCGCTCCAGCGCCTTTTTCTTTTTGGCCTTTGCCAGACAGGCCGGGTCCGGGCAGAGGTAAGCGCCGCGGCCCGGCTTCTTGCCCACGGGGTCGATGCTGATCTCGCCGCTGGGGGCGCGCACCACCCGCACCAGTTCCTTTTTGGGGCGGCTGGTCATGCAGCCGATGCACTGGCGGGCAGGGATCTTTTTTTGTGCCATCCGGTTTCCCTCCTTCAGGTGCGGTCACAGCCGCTCTTACTCAGCGTCCTCGGTCTTGGGCTCGGCAGCCTTGGGCTCCTCGTCCTCGCCGTAGTAGCCGCTCTCGGGGCGGATGTCGATGTTGTAGCCGGTCAGGCGGGCGCACAGGCGGGCGTTCTGGCCCTTGTTGCCAATGGCCAGGCTCAGCTGCTGGTCGGGCACGGTGACGCGGCAGGAACGAGTCTCGCCGGGCAGCAGCTCGACCTTGAGCACCTTGGCGGGGCTCAGGGCAGCGGAGATGAACTCGGAGACATCCTCGCTCCACTTGACGATATCGATCTTCTCACCGCCCAGCTTCTCGACCACAGCGGCCACACGGTCGCCGTGGGGGCCGATGCAGGCAGAAACAGGATTGACGTTGGCATCCTTGCTCCAGACAGCCATCTTGGTGCGGGCACCGGCCTCGCGGCTGATGGCCTTGACCTCAACGGTGCCGTCATAGATCTCGGGCACTTCCAGCTCGAACAGGCGCTTGACCAGGCCCGGGTGGGTGCGGCTGATCATCACGCGGGCACCGCGCTCGCCGCTGACCACGTCCACAACGTAGACCTGCAGGGTCTGGCCCTCGGTGTAGGTCTCGCCGGGCACCTGCTCGTTGCGGGGCAGGATGGCCTCGCCGCCCTTGCCCAGGTCCAGGGCCACAATGCCCTTCTCGTTGTCCACACGGGTAACGGTGGCCTGGATGATATCATGGGCGCGGGACTGGATCTCGCTCAGCTGCTGGCTGCGCTCGGCTTCCCGGATGCCCTGACGGATGACATGCTTTGCGGTCTGGGCGGCAATGCGGCCGAAGTCCTTGGTCTTGAGGGGGGTCACAACGCGGTCGCCGACCTCATAGCTCTTGCGGATCTTCTGGGCCTCGGTGATGCCGATCTCGGCGTGCTCATCGTACCAGTCCTCATCGGCGACAACGTTCTGCACCAGAGCGACGTTGAACTTGCCGCTGTCGGGGTCGATCTCCACCAGAACGTTGTCGTCCTCGACCTCATAGTTCTTCTTGACAGCGATCACGATGGCAGCCTTGATCTTCTCGATCAGGTACTCTGCGGTGATGCCGCGCTCATGCTCCAACATGGAGAGAGCTTCAAAAAATTCATTGTTCGCTGCAGCCATTTTTCGGGTTCCTCCTAAATATCATTCTTTCTCTTTTAATCAAACAGGTCCTCGTCGTCACACAGGCGCACCGTGCTGACGGCGGAAAGCTCAAACTGCATGGGGCCGGCCGGGCCTTCGAGCGTGATGGTATTGCCTTCGCGGGAAGTCAGGAGGCCGGAAAACTCCTTAACACCGTTCTCGTTGGCCCGGTACAGCCTGACGCTGATCTTCTGGCCCCGAACGGCTTCGTAGTGCTCCGGGCGGGTCAGCTTGCGGCCCAGGCCGGGGCTGCCGACTTCCAGATAATAGCTCTGTTCAATGGGGTCTGCCTCATCCAGGATGGGGTCCAGCGCATGGGAGACATCGGCACAGGTGTCGGTGTCCATGGTGGTGCCGTCCGTTTTGTCGATGAGGACACGGAGATACCAGTCCGGCCCTTCCTTTTCAAAGACCACGTCCCACAGGCGCAGGCCCATGCCCTCCACAGTGGGGCGGACAAGCGCTTCGACTCTCTGGGCGGTATTTCCGCCAGACTGCTTCGCCATAAAAACCTCCAAACAAACAAGAAACGCGGACCTTGCGGCCCACGTTTCAGTAAAAGTTATATCGTACTATTAGAATATAGCATACTTCCGGTAATTATGCAAGGGGTTTCGTGAAATTTTGCCTTATCCTTTGCCGTACCACAGCACTTCAAGAATCAAAACCTTCTCACAATCTTCTTATGCATCATAGGTTTCCACTTCTGTTTTTGTATCTCCACACTTGGTACAGACATAATAATAAGTCACCTTGATAAAATCTCTTCCAATCGGCATATTCCGGAATTCCTCCCGGACAACCTTATCAAGATCATAATTATGCTTGCAGGTATCAGGTATAATCGGTTCCGGGGATACATCACGTGCTTTTTGTTCTGCCGCTTCAATCAAACGGAACATTTCGCTCGACTGCTGCGCCACATGTTGATTTACATACGCTTCCACTTGCGTAAAATCATAGCTGGAAGTTCTTGAAGTTTCAACAAGTTCTTCTGCCTTTTCTTTTCCCAGAACCAGCTCCAGCATACTGTCAATCCGTTTCTGGGTCTCTGTTTCAAAATATCGATCGATTCTGGAGGTGTCAAACGCCGCAAAAGCCGTTGCGCCAATTGCTACTACAAAAATCAGGCTCAATAATACAGCAGTCAAACGTTTCATAATTACATCTCCCTTCGGCTTATGATGCAGTTCTGTCAAAGTACACTTCTTACAATAAAAGTATAACACGCCTTTTTTTGATGTCAATATTTTTCTTTCATGTGAAATATATTTTGTGCATTCATACAATTATCAAGTTTCTAGTCGTTCTAAATAAGCAAAAATCCTTACAGACTAATCACAGACTGTAAGGATTTAACGAATTATTTATATTGAACGATTACAGCACCCAGACACCATCCCGGAAGAGGTCCACGGTCCGTCCGTCACGGCACTTGCCGGTGATATGGCTGTCCTCTGCACCGATCATCACATCCTCATGGATGGTAGACTGGTTCATGCCGCGCTCTTCCAGCTGCTCCTTGGTCAGGCCGGTGCCGCCCTCGGTTGTGCCGGGGTAGCTGGCACCAAAGGCGATGTGGCAGGCAGCGTTCTCATCGAACAGGGTGCTGTAGAACAGCGCGCCGCTGCGGTTGATGGGGCTGGATGCGGGCACCAGTGCCACCTCACCGATATGGCGGGCACCCTCGTCGGTATCCAGCAGCCGGCCCAGCAGGTCAGCGCCCTCCTCGGCTCCATGGTCAACGACCTTGCCATCCTTGAAGGTGACATGGAATCCCTTGATGAGCTGGCCATTGAACACATAGGGCTTGGTGCCGTAGACGATGCCGTCCACCTTATCCTTGTGGGGAGCAGTGAACACTTCCTCGGTGGGGATGTTGGGCAGGAAGAACACGCCCTTCTCGTTCTTGCTTCCGGCGCTCTCCCAGATTGCCTGTTCGGCCAGGCCCACGGTCAGGTCAGTGCCGTTGGCGCTCTCAAAGTGGACGCTTTCCAGATCAAGGGCATTCATCTTCTCGCCCAGACTGGTCAGACGGTCCAGATGAGCCTTCCACTCGTTGACGGGGTCACCGCCGGTCACGCGGCAGACATCAAAGATGAGCTGCCACAGCTTCTCGATGGCGGCATCCGTGTCCAGCTCGGGGAACATCTTCTTTGCCCAGGGGGCGCTGGGCATGGCGGCAATGGACCACTGCACCCTGTCATTCATGGTGTACTCCCGCCAAGGAGCCATAAATTTCCGGTTGGCGGCGTTCACACGGCTGATCTTGGCACCATCCAGACCGGCGTAGACCTCGGGGTCATCCGCAATGAGGTGCAGCACGCAGACACTGCCCTCGCTCTCTGCGTAGTCGAGGTAGCGGCGCAGCTGGTAGGGCTTGCTGTCGGTCAGGGCTTCCTCGCTGCCCAGCTCCATCCGGGTGCGGGATACGGCATTGTCGCTCCAGTCCACCTGAACATCACGGGCTCCGGCCTCGAAGCCGCTGCGCACGCACAGGCGGGCCAGCGGGGCAGCCTCCAACGGGCAGCGGATGATCATGGTCTGGCCCGGCTGAGGGTTCACGCCCACCCGGACGATAAAGTCAGCATATTTTTTGAGCAGTTCATCAAAGTTTTTCACAAAAGGTTCCTTTCTGCCGCAAGAAACGGCATGGTTGTTTTGCCCTAAGTATACCCTCTTTTTTCAATTCTGTCCATCGGATAAAAGAAAACAGACGCTTCCGTCGTTGAAAAACGGGGAAACGTCTGTTTAAGAAGAATCTTTACACACAAAAAAATGACCGCCCCATGAGCTACCAACTCGGCGGTCATTTTTTAACTGATTTGCCAGAAAGGTACTGACCGTTTGCCGGGCAGCACTCTCTTTATCTATAATATACCACAGCCCCGCCGAAATTGCAACGGCGGGGCTGTTTTTATTTGGATCAGAACTCGATCTTGCTCTCGATATAGCTCTTGAGCTCGGAGATGGGCATACGCACCTGCTCCATAGTGTCACGGTCGCGGACGGTGACGCAGTTGTCAGCTGCGATCCCCTTGGCCTCGTCACCCACGGTGTCGAAGTCCACGGTGATGCAGTAGGGAGTGCCGATCTCATCCTCGCGGCGGTAACGCTTGCCGATGGAACCGGTATCATCGTAGTCCACCATGAAGTACTTGCTCAGCTCATTGCGGATCTCCATGGCCTTGTCGCCCAGCTTCTTGCTCAGGGGCAGCACAGCGCACTTGTAGGGAGCCAGAGCCGGATGCAGGTGCAGGACGGTGCGGACATCTTCCTTGCCCTTGGCATCGACCAGATGCTCCTCATCGTAAGCCTCGCACAGGAAAGCCAGCGCCACACGGTCGCAGCCCAGAGAGGGCTCGATCACATAGGGGATGTAGTGCTCGTTGGTCTCGCTGTCGAAGTACTCCAGGCTCTTGCCGGATGCCTCCTGATGGCGGGTCAGATCGTAGTTGGTGCGGTCTGCAATGCCCCACAGCTCGCCCCAGTCGGTGAACGGGAAGGCGTACTCGATATCGGTGGTGGCACGGCTGTAGAAGGCCAGCTCTGCGGGCTCGTGGTCACGCAGGCGCAGGTGCTCCTTCTTGATGCCCAGGCTCAGCAGCCAGTTCTCGCAGTAATCCTTCCAGTAAGCAAACCAGTCCAGATCGGTGCCGGGCTTGCAGAAGAACTCGCACTCCATCTGCTCGAACTCACGGGTGCGGAAGGTGAAGTTGCCCGGAGTGATCTCGTTGCGGAAGGCCTTGCCCACCTGGCACACGCCGAAGGGCAGCTTGCGGCGGGTGGTGCGCTGGATGTTGGCAAAGTTGACAAAGATGCCCTGTGCGGTCTCAGGACGCAGATAGCAGGTGGAAGAGCTGTCCTCGGTAACGCCGATGGCAGTCTTGAACATCAGGTTGAACTTGCGGATGGGGGTAAAATCGTGCTTGCCGCAGACGGGGCAGACGATGTCCTCATGCTCTGCGATGAAAGCATCCATCTCGTCAAAGCTCATGGCATCCACGTTCACCTCGGGGTGCTCCTCGCCGATCAGCTTGTCGGCGCGGTGGCGCGCCTTGCAGGCGCGGCAGTCCAGCAGGGGGTTCCGAGAAGCTGGACACATGGCCGGTGGTCACCCAGGTCTTGAGGGTTCATGATGATGGCTGCATCCAGACCCACATTGTAGGGGCTCTCCTGCACGAATTTCTTCAGCCATGCCTTTTTGACGTTGTTCTTGAACTCGACGCCCAGCGGGCCGTAATCCCAGCTGTTGGCCAGACCGCCGTAGATCTCGGAACCGGGGAACACATAACCACGGTTCTTGCAAAGATTGACGATCATGTCAAGGGTCTTTTCGCTCTGTTCCATTGTAGTACATCCTTTCCGTCCGCGGCTGGTTTGCCGTGTCGTATCGTGTTGTGTTCCGGCGGCTTTCCCACCGCCGGGCGTGCTTGCGGCTTGCGCAAGCACAGTATATTTACTGTACCATGTTTTGCCCCGCTTGTAAAGCCCGGCAGACGGTTCAGCTGCGCTCTGTCAGGTATTTTACCAGCAGGCGGTACAGGGCATCCGGGTCGATGGGCTTTGACAGATGCTCGTTCATACCGGCCTGAAGCGCTTTCAGGCGGTCCTCCGCAAAGGCGTTTGCCGTCATGGCAAAGATGGGGATGGTCTTTGCGTCCGGGCGGTCCATGGCGCGGATAGCGCGGGTGGCCTCGTGGCCGTCCCGCACCGGCATCATCACGTCCATCAGGATGGCGTCAAAACCGCCCACCGGCGAGGCTGCAAAAGCCTCCACCGCCTGCTGTCCGTCGGCGGCTTTTGTCACCTTTATGCCCACATCGTTCAGCAAAAACTCTATGATCTCCATGTTCAGGGCGTTGTCCTCTGCCAGCAGCACCTGCCGCCCACGCAGCACGGTAAGGTCTGTCTGCTGCCGCTCCGGCTCTTCGGTTGCAGTATTATCGATGGCAAAAGGCAGGGTGATGGTGTAGGTCGTGCCCACGCCCTGCTTGCTTTCCACCCCGATGGTACCGCCGATCTTATCCACAAGGCTTTTGGTGATGGACATGCCAAGGCCGGTGCCGCCGTACACCGAGCGTGCCCCGGCGTTTTCCTGCGTGAAGGGCTCGAACATCCGCTTCTGGAACTCCTCGCTCATGCCGATGCCGGTGTCCGCGCAGACAAAGCAGATCTGCGCCTTGTCCCCGGTACAGCTCAGTTCAAAGCAGTCCAGCATCACGCGCCCCTTCTCCCGGTTATACTTGATGGCGTTGCTGAGCACATTCATCAGCAGCCGCTTGACGTGCAGCGGGCTGCCCACCAGCCGGGGATGCGGCAGCCTGCCGTATTCCCGGTGCAGCACAATACCGCGCTCTTCCGCCTGTTTTTCCAGCACGTCCGTGATCTCGTGTATCAGCTCGGGCAGATCAAAGGGCACATTTTCCAGCACCACCTCGCCGGACTCCAGCTTGCCCATGTCCAGCACCTCGTTCACCAGCTCCAGCAGCAGGGTGGAGGCCTCCCAGATCTTTTTGCGGCAATCGGCCTGCCGTGCCATATCCTCCGGGCAGCGGTCGCCGATCTCCACCATACCCCGGATGCCGTTGATGGGGGTGCGGATATCGTGGCTCATGCGCTGCAAAAACTCGGTCTTGGCAAGGTTTGCGCTCTCCGCCTTCAGCGCAGCCGCCTTGAGGGACTCCTGGTACTCCTGCTCCCGGCGCAGCTGCTGCTCCCGGTAGCGCCGGGCAGTCTTGCCGCGCAGCAATTGCAAAAGGAACAGCACGACCATGTAAGCAATGGCCGCCATGCTCACATTGCGCATGGTAGAGACATACACCTCCTGCTCCGGGCGGTAGACATAGATATAAAAGCTGCGTCCCTGCCCCACAATGCCGTAGGCGTACTGCTGCCCGGTGGTGCTGTGCACATGGATCATGCCGCCGTCTGTGCTGCGCGCTTTTAAGGCAGAAAGGGTGGGGTTTTCGTCCACGGTGGTATCCAGCAGAGAGATATCGTTGCTGGCCACGATGCGGTCGCCCCGGGTCACCACGATGATGCCGTCCACAGCGGGGTTATAGCCCTGTACGCAGTTCTGGTAGGACAGACTGTAATTGCGCACATATTCTGCCGTGGTGCGGTAGTACACCACGATCACCCCGTCCCCGTCCTTCCGGGCACAGGCTGCGGTGTCCACATAGGAGCTGTCCTCCTTTTCCGTCCGCCCGGCGTAGACCTGTTCCGGGTGGCCGGCTACCTTCAATACGATAGAACCGGACAGTTCCTTTTCCATCTGTGCCCGGATCTGCGGGTCAGCCGTCCGGCCATCCTGTGAGGCACCGCACAAAATTTTGCCCTCTGCCGAAAGCACAAGGATGCCGCTGAGGGTATAATCCTGCAAATATTCTTCCATAGCGGCATCGTCCAGCACCCGCCCGGGGTTATCCTTCTGATCCCGGGCGATCTCACTGCACAGGTGCTGGACGTTTTCCATCATCCGCATCAGGCTTTTGGCCTCGGTGGCAAGGTTCAGGTTATCGTAGCCGGTGCACTGCTCCTTAACATAGCTGATGGTATCCTCAAACTGCTTTTCTGCATTTTGCAGATCACTGTACGTCGAAAAGATCAGCACGCCGCTCAGTATCAGCAGCCCCGCAAGTGCACAGATCAGCATGTACTGCTTCCGGTTGATGACCGGTGCTCCATTTTTCCATTCCGTCACGCATGGGTGCGATTCTCCAGTCCATCCAGATAGTGCCCGGGGTCGTCCAGATAGCGGCTCACGATCTGCCGGACGGTGCCGTCTGCCAGCATCTCCTGAAACACCTCCGTCAGCTGCTGCGGCAGGTCATCGCCGCGCTCTTTGGCAAAGGCAACGCCCAGCCGCGCCGTCATCAGCGGCTCGTCCAGAATGCGGTATTCAACGCTGTAATCCTTCATGAACTGCCGGATGGCGCTTTCGTGGGCGGCTAAGGCGTCCGCGTAGCCTTTGAGCAGGGTGGTGTAGAGCAGATCCCGGTTCTGCAGGGAATACAGCCTGCGCAGCCGGGGCAGACCGTTCTGCTCCGCATTCAAAAACAGTTCCTCCGGCTTTGTGGTGGACTGCACCGCCACCACCTTACCGGCCAGATCCTGCAGGGTGCGGATGTCGCTATCGGAGCGCACTGCCACCACCTGACGGCTGTACAGATAAGGCCCTGCCCATTGGTATTCTTCCTCGCGGCCATCCATGGAAAAGCTGCCCCAGATGCAGTCGATGGTGTCGTTTTCCACCAGTTCCTTCTTCTTTTCCCAGTCGATGGTCACAAATTTCACCCGGTAGCCCAGCCGCCCGAACGCCTCAGTGGCCAGTTCCACGTCAATGCCGGTGGGCGCGCCGTCTGTGCCCATATAGTTGAAGGGTGGGTAGTTATCGCTGCCCACCACGATGACCGGCATCGCTGCCGTATAGCTGTCGGCTTTTCCGGGATGCAGGCAGCTGCAAAGCAGCACCGCACACGTTGCCAGTGCCAGCAGGCAGGCCGCCAGCCGCAGTCCTCTTCTGTATTTTTCCATAGTTCTTCCATCCTGTGTTTTTTGCTGTATTTTGCAGCAGATCGCTCCATGTTATCAGTATAATAAAATCTGTTCCAAAAGAAAAGCCAAAAATCACTTTTCCGGCAGTTTTTACGCTTTTCTGTAAAAAGAGCTCCCGGAACGCCTGCGAACGCTCCGGGAGCCAAAAAACACATTTTACTTGTGGTACTTCATACCCGCATTGATGGTGCAGGCGCGGTAGATCTGCTCGGTGAGCACCAGCCGTGCCAGCTGATGGGGCATGGTGATGCGGCCCATGCTGAACTTGAGGGCAGCGGCCTTTTTCACCTCATCGGACAGGCCGTGGGACGAGCCGATGACAAAGGCCACATCCCCTGCCCCGCTGCCGGCGCGCTGTGCCAGAAACTGCGCCAGTTCATCGGAGGAGATCTGCTTGCCCTCGATGCACATGGCTACAATAGCAGCCCCCTTGCGCACATTGGAAAGGATGGCTTTTCCCTCCTTATCCAGCGCCTTTTTCACCACGGCGTCCGAGGCGTTTTTCTCCTCGATCTTTTCCTCCGGCAGCTCAAGGATGCGGAAGGCGGCAAAGGCCGCCAGACGCTTCTGGTACTCTGCCACGCCCTCGGCGAAATATTTGGCGTTCAGCTTACCCACACAGATCAGGTCGATATTTTGCATGACTGCTTCCTCTTTTCAGGATAAACGATTTAAAATTGTCTCCGCTTCGCTCTAACAATAACAGCGGAAAATTTTTTATAATTTGTAACTCCGAAACGACTGCGGTCGTTTCGGAGTTACTTTTTCACGGGAGGGGACTTTTCGGAAAGGCGGCGGGGAGTTTCCTGAGCAAATTCCGGCGAAGTGGGGCCCCGGTGCGCAGCACTGGGGCGGAACAGGGGGTTCCGGACTCATTTGCGAAGGAAAGCTCTCCGCCGCCTGCCATCACAGCAGGCTCATCTGCTCGCCCTCGTCCTCGGCGCGGATCAGCGCACCGGTGGCGGGCAGGCTGCGCACGCGGTAGCGGTGGGGGTTCGCCAGCTCCAAGCTATCCGCCGGCACCACCGAGGCAATGGTCTGGTTCTTTTTCAGGGTGACCACCGCCACGCCCTGACTATCACGGGTGGTCTTGGCGGCAATTTGCGCCGTGCCCACCAGCAGCATCCGGCTGGCACTGGTGCGGATGGCAAGCTCGGTCTCCTCCGGCAGGTAAAGCATCATGGCAAGCTGCTCCTTATCGCTGTACGCCTTCAGCAGCTTGCGGCGGTTCTGCTTGGTGGCGTAGGAGCTGAGGGGGATCTTCGCACATTTGCCGCTGGCAAAGAAGAACAGCATAAAGCCGCTGTAATCGCCGGTAATGACCATGCTCAGCACGTTTTCGCCCTCGTCCATGCCCAGCCGTCCCGGGATGAAGATGCCCATCTGGGCCACCTTGCCGTCCTCCAGTTCTGCCAGACGTACCTTGTACACCTGCTGCTTGTCGGTAAAGAACAGCGCCTCCACATTGTTGCGGGTCTCCAGCTGCTGGATGATCTCGTCCCCCTCCTTCAGCTTGTGCGCACCAGCGGTGCGCAGGCTCTGGGGCGGGATCTTTTTAAAGTAGCCCTCCCGGGTAAAGAACACGGTCACCGGGTAGTCCGGCACAGCTTCTTCCTCTGCGGCAGCATCCTCCTCGGGCAGGTCGTACAAAATTTCACTGCAACGGGGCTTGCCGTATTTTTTCGCTACATC
>ENA-OQDT01001031-OQDT01001031.1-human-gut-metagenome-genome-assembly--contig:-NODE-1031-length-17182-cov-3.195075_pt1 | contig 17182 bp, 24 predicted proteins | sample MGYA00242786_ERZ504617 | MGnify/ENA primary metagenome ERZ504617 (study PRJEB26092, sample SAMD00036337) | human gut metagenome | host: Homo sapiens | study: EMG produced TPA metagenomics assembly of...
GGTGTACAAGTGTAAAGACCTTTCCCGCACCTACCAGCCTGTTGTTCTTCCTTCCTTCGAGGAAGTGAAAGAGGACAAAATGGCCTATGCCAGAAGCTTTGCCATCCAGTATCAGAACACAGACCCATTCACAGCAGCCACCATGGCAGAGTCCTACGGAAACAAAGGCTATGTGATCCAGAATCCTCCAGCTCTTCCCCTTACCCAGGATGAGATGGACGATGTGTACGACCTTCCCTATACCGGGCAGTATCACCCCATGTACGAGAAGGACGGCGGCATTCCTGCATTGGAGGAGATCAAATTCAGCCTCACCAGCAACCGGGGCTGTTTTGAAGCTGCAGCTTCTGCGCCCTCACCTTCCATCAGGGAAGGATCCTGCAGACCAGAAGCCATGAATCCATTCTCAAAGAAGCGTTTCATATGACCCAGGATAAGGATTTCAAGGGTTATATTCATGATGTAGGCGGACCTACCGCAGATTTCCGCCAGCCATCCTGTCAGAAACAGCTGACCAAGGGCGTGTGCAAGAACCGGCACTGTCATTTTCCCAACGCCCTGCAAGAATCTGACCGCAGACCATAAGGATTACGTTTCCCTGCTTCGGAAGCTCCGTGCTGTTCCTAAAGTAAAGAAAGTATTCGTCCGTTCCGGCGTGCGTTTTGACTACGTTCTTGCAGACCCGGACAAGACCTTTCTCAATGAGCTTGCACGGTATCACGTAAGCGGACAGCTTCGCGTGGCACCGGAGCATGTTTCTGACCAGGTTCTGAAATACATGGGCAAGCCCTTCCCATGAGGTTTACCAGAAGTTCCTGAAGGAATTTGACAAGGCTACCAAAAGCGCCGGGCTGCAGCAGTTTGCAGTTCCCTATTTTATGTCCTCTCATCCTGGCTGTACCATGAAGGAGGCGGTAAAGCTGGCAGAATATGTGCGGGATCTTGGATTTACCCCGGAACAGGTACAGGATTTTTATCCCACCCCGTCCACCTTGTCCACTTGCATGTATTACACCGGAATCCATCCCCTTACCGGGGAGAAGGTTTACGTGCCTAAGAACGCCCATGAGAAATCCATTCAGCGTGCCCTTATGCAGTATAAGAATCCTGCCAACCGGGAGCTGGTTCTGGAGGGATTGAAGATTGCAGGGCGCATGGACCTGGTAGGCTATGGAGAGAAGTGCCTGATCCGTCCAATCAGAGAGGGACATGAGAAAGCATCCGGTGAGAAATCCCGTTTCGGGCACCAGCAGGGACATGTCTCTTCCGGCAGAAAGAAAACCATCCGTAATAACCACACAAGAAAAAAGCAGAAATAGGAGTGTTTTCATGAAACTAATGCAGACAAACAAAGGAGAATTCGGATATCTGAAGCGTGAACGAAAGCGCAGGATCATAATTGCTGCCATTATGCTTGGTGTCCCCGTTTTTATTTTTATCAGTATGTGGATCTACCTAGGTACCAGAAATTCTATCTGGACGATCATTGCTCTGGTAGGATCTCTTCCAGGCTGTAAGGCTGTGGTAGATGTGATCATGGTCTATCTGGCAAAGCCTGTAGATCCGGTCCTGTACAAGAAGATCCATGCGCATCAGGGTGATCTTGTAATGGCGTACGAGATGTATATGACTTTCTATGAAAAAAAAGTGCACCATAGATGCCATTGCCGTGTGCGGAAATACCGTAGTCGGTTATACCAGTGATCCGAAAGCAGATACAAATTTTATGGCTGCAGAAGCCCAGAAACTGGTTCGCAAAAACGGCTATAAAGTAGATGTAAAAATTCTTGGAGAGCTTCGTCCTTTCCTGGAACGTCTTGATTCTATGAACGAACACAAGGAATCCTTAGAAGAAGGGCTTCGCTTTACACCAGATCCAAGATATCCTGATTTTACCAGAGATGAAATGGTGAAGCATGTGATCCTGAATTTGTGTATCTAAGAGGATATCCAACATGAAAGAATTTATTATTAATGAAAATGAAGCGGGACAGCGCTTTGACAAATATTTAGGAAAGCTTCTCCGTGAAGCTCCAAAAAGCTTTTTTTACAAAATGCTCCGCAAGAAAAATATTACCTTAAACGGCGGTAGGGCCACTGGAAATGAGAAGCTTTCCACTGGTGACCACGTAAAGCTTTTCCTTTCGGATGAGACTTTCGGGAAATTTGCAGGAGTACAGGAAACGGTAGCAAGAGCTCATCAGAAGCTTGATATTGTATACGAAGACGACAATATCCTTCTGATTAACAAACCTGTTGGAATGCTTTCCCAGCCTGCAGATGATAAGGAACCATCACTGGTAGAATATCTGACGGGGTATCTTCTGGAAAGCGGAGCGGTTACGGAAGCGTCTTTACATACCTTCCGCCCATCTGTCTGCAATCGTCTGGACCGTAATACCAGCGGACTTGTGGCTGCAGGGAAGTCCCTGGCAGGACTTCAGGAGCTTTCTTCATTGTTTCATGATCGAAGCCTTCACAAATTTTACCGCTGCCTGGTAAATGGTGTTATAAAAATGAAAATATATCAAAGGATATTTGCATAAAGACGAAAAATGTAATAAAGTAACAGTACAGGAAACGGAAACATCCGGAGCACTTCCCATTGAGACCAGATACCGTCCCCTTGAAGATAACGGAACCGTTACCCTTCTTGAGGTGGAGCTGATCACCGGACGCACACATCAGATCAGGGCACACCTTGCAGGAACTGGTCATCCCCTTATTGGAGATTACAAGTACGGCAGGCGTACCTTAAACGATGAATACTGCAGAAAGTATGGTCTGAAATCGCAACTGCTTCACGCATACAGGTTGGAAATTCCGGAAATTGAAGGGCGTCTTTCCTATCTGTCTGGCAAAGAGTTCACGGCTCCTTTGCCTTATCTGTTTCAAAAAATCCTGAAAGAGGAACACGTAGAGGAGAATAAATAATATGAAAATCTGGCATGAAGTATGGGACTATATAAAAATGATCATCATTGTAGTTGCTATAGTCCTGGTTATCAACAATGTAGTACTGATCAACGCAAAAATCCCTTCTCCATCCATGGAGAAGACTATTATGACCGGCGACCGTATCTTTGGATTCCGTCTTGCATATGGTATCAATCTGGATCTGTTTGGACATGAGATTTCCAAAAAAGTCAAGGATCCCGAGCGCTTTGACATTGTAATTTTCAAGTATCCGGATGATGAAAGCCAGCTTTTCATCAAACGTGTGATCGGACTTCCGGGAGAGACTGTTGAGATCAAAGACGGAAAGGTATACATCGACGGTTCTGAGACTGCTCTTGATGATTCCTTTATTCCAGAGAAAATGCAAGGAAGCTTCGGTCCATATACCGTTCCGGACAATTGCTATTTATGCTGGTGATAACCGAAATGATTCTAAGGATTCCCGCTTCTGGAAGAACACATTCGTCCGCTTTGACCAGATTGTAGGGAAAGCAGTTGTAAGATATTATCCATCCATCAAGCTTCTTGGCTACGAGGAACCGTAAGAATGGCGACATGGAACAGCAGAGGGCTCCGGGGTTCTACCCTGGAGGACCTTGTAAACCGAACAAACGATCAGTACAGGGAGAAGGGACTTGCTCTGATACAGAAGATTCCCACTCCCATCACTCCGGTACGCATGGACAAAGAAAACCGTCACATTACTCTGGCATACTTTGATCAGCGAAGTACTGTTGACTATATAGGTGCAGTACAGGGAATTCCTGTCTGCTTTGATGCAAAGGAATGCAGCGCCCAGACGTTTCCTCTGGCAAATATTCATCCTCATCAGGTGAAATTTATGGAGGACTTTGAAAAACAGAATGGCGTGGCATTTTTTCTTATATTTTTCAGTCAGTTGAACTTATTTTATTATCTGCCTTTTCAGGAACTTTTGGTATACTGGAGACGGATGGAAGAGGGCGGACGGAAAAGCTTCCGCAGGGAGGAACTGGATGAGAAGTATTACCTGCCGAAAAAGAGCGGCTTTCTGGTTCCTTATTTAGAGGGATTAAAATTGGATCTGGAAACACGCGTGTTACCATAACACACGCAACGTTACTGTTCACTCCGTTTACAGTAACACGCTTCGCGATGCACAGAAATCATGCTTTGCATGATTTCGCGCCGCAACTCTCGGGTTTTCTGTGAACTTTGTTCACAAAAAAAGCACCTCGCGGAATGTTACCAGTGAACAGTAACCACGCAACACTTCGTCTTGACAATCTTTGGAATATTCCACTATAATCAACATTGATTTATACATTATCGTAGTAGTGTGATAAAGTGTTATGTAATTAACAAGCAAGAAACAACATGGAGGAAACATGATATGCAGAGAATTTTTCATACGCCGGAGGGTGTACGGGATATTTACAGTCAGGAATGCAGCCGAAAGCAAAAACTTCAGGAAAAGCTTCACCGTGTATTCCATCAGTATGGCTTTGAAGATATAGAAACTCCCACATTTGAATATTTTGAAGTGTTTAGTAAAGAAGTGGGAACCATTCCCTCCAGGGAGCTTTATAAAATTTTTTTGACAGAGAAGGCAATACCCTTGTTCTTCGACCTGACTTTACACCGTCTGTTTCCAGAGCCTGTGCCACCTATTTTAACCCTGAAAAAGAAGTAGTAAGTCTGTGTTATACAGGCAACACTTTTATCAATAATTCCAGCTTTCGCGGAAGATTGAAAGAGACAACCCAGATGGGCGTTGAGCGTATGGGCGATGATTCACCAGAAGCAGATGCAGAGATTCTGGCTATGACGGTAGAGTGTCTGCTTGCGACAGGACTTACCGAATTTCAGGTAAGCGTTGGGCAGGTTGACTATTATAAAGCGATTTTTGCCCAGACAGGCTTGAGCCAGGAAGAGGAAGAAGAGCTTCGGGAGCTGATTTCCCAGAAAAACTATTTTGGTGTGGAAGAGCTTGTAAAGAATAAGAACATGGATAAATCCCTTGCAAGAGTTCTTTCCCAGCTTCCTCAGATGTTCGGATCGACAGAAGTTCTGGAAAAAGCAAAATCCCTTACGGACAATCCACAGGCATTAAAGGCGGTTGCGCGTTTGGAAGAAATCTATGAGCTTCTGAAGGTTTACGGCTATGAGAAATATGTAACTTTTGATTTTGCAATGTTAAGCAAATATCATTACTATACCGGAATCATTTTTCAGGCTTATTACCTATGGTACAGGAGAAGCGCTGATCAAGGGCGGACGTTACAACCAGCTGATGAAACATTTCGGCAAGCCTGCTGCATCCATCGGGTTTGCCATTGTAGTAGATAACCTTCTGATGGCTCTTTCCAGACAGAAAATCGAAATGGAGGAAGAGGAGGGCGTTACGGTTATCACTTACCGCAAAGAAAACCGTATCCAGGCAATCCAGAAGGCCAAAGAGCTTCGCGCCCAGGGCAGAAATGTAGCCCTTCGCCCAGAGAAAGTAACTAAGGTTTGTGAGGTGGAATTATGAGATATCTGACTTTTGCCCTTACCAAGGGAAGACTTGCAGACAAAACCCTTGCCATGCTTGAGAAAATCGGGATCACCTGCGAAGAGATGAAAGATAAAGATTCCCGTAAACTGATTTTTGTAAATGAAGAATTAAAGCTTCTTTTTTTTCCCTTGCCAAAGGACCAGATGTACCTACATATGTAGAATATGGCGCAGCTGACATCGGAATTGTCGGAAAGGATACGATCCTGGAAGAAGGCCGTAAGCTTTACGAGGTAATGGATCTTGGATTTGGAGCCTGCCGCATGTGTGTTTGCGGACCTGAAAGTGCCAAACCCCTTCTGAATTCAAATCAGCTGATTCGTGTGGCAACCAAATATCCAAACATTGCCAAAGATTATTTCTATAATAAGAAACATCAGACTGTGGAAATCATTAAGCTGAATGGTTCTATTGAGCTTGCCCCTATTGTAGGTCTTTCTGAAGTGATTGTGGATATCGTTGAGACCGGAAGCACACTTCGTGAAAATGGACTGAAGGTGTTAGAAGAAGTTTGCCCTCTTTCAGCAAGAATGGTTGTGAATCAGGTAAGTATGAAAATGGAAAATGAAAGAATCAGTAAACTGATTGAAGATTTACGAAAGGTAATCTGATATTACTGTTTTTTCTGGAATAAAATTAAATTGGAAGGATCAAGCACAATGCGTACAGTAAGATTAACAAAAGAATCAACCAAAGATATCCTGGAAAATCTTTTAAAACGGAGCCCTAATAATTACGGCAAGTTCGAAGCTGCAGTAGCAGATATTCTTGCAAATGTAAAAGAAAAAGGGGATGAAGCTCTTTTTTCTTACACAAAAGAATTTGATAAAGTAGAGGTTACTCCAGAAACCATACGTGTAACCGAAGAGGAAATTGAAGAAGCCTATAAAGCAGTTGATGCTTCCTTACTGGAAGTTATCCGCAAGGCACTTGTAAACATCCGCAGCTACCATGAGAAACAACGTCAGAACAGCTGGTTTACCAGTACCGAAAAAGGCACCATGCTTGGTCAGAAAGTAACACCATTAAATCGTGTCGGTGTTTATGTTCCAGGCGGAAAAGCAGTTTATCCTTCTTCTGTATTAATGAATATTGTGCCGGCAAAAGTGGCAGGAGTACCTCACATCGTTATGACCACACCTCCTGGAAAAGACGGTAAAGTAAATCCCTCCACTCTGGTTGCTGCCAAAGAAGCAGGCGCTGATGAGATCTACAAAGTTGGTGGTGCACAGGCAGTCGGAGCACTTGCTTATGGTACTGCAAGCATCCCAAAGGTAGACAAGATCGTAGGACCTGGCAACATTTTTGTAGCCCTTGCAAAAAAGGCTGTTTATGGACATGTGAGCATTGATTCCATCGCTGGTCCAAGTGAGATCCTTGTCCTTGCAGATGAAACTGCAAATGCACACTATGTAGCAGCAGATCTTCTTTCTCAGGCAGAACACGATGAGATGGCTTCTGCAATCCTCATTACTACCAGTACAGAACTGGCACAAAATGTAGAGAAAGAGATTGAAGGCTATCTGAAGGTTCTTTCCAGAAAAGAGATCATCGAAAAATCTCTGGAGAATTTTGGATATATCCTTATTGCAGAAGATATGGATGAAGCAATTGAAGCAGCGAATGAGATTGCTTCGGAACATATGGAAATTGTCACTAAAAACGCTTTTGAGGTAATGATGAAGGTACGAAATGCAGGCGCTATTTTCATTGGAGAGTACAGTTCTGAACCTCTTGGTGATTACTTTGCGGGACCGAACCACGTTCTTCCTACCAACGGAACAGCTAAGTTCTTCTCCGCACTTTCCGTTGACGATTTTATTAAGAAATCCAGTATTGTATATTATTCCAGGTCTGCATTACAGGAAATCCACAAGGACATCATCCAGTTTGCATCCTCAGAGCAGCTAACTGCACACGCCAACTCCATTGCAGTCCGCTTTGAAGAGGAAGATAAAAAGGAGCAGTCATGACAAGAGAAGCTACTGTTGAACGAAATACAAAAGAAACTAAAATTGCCATAAAGCTGAATCTGGACGGAACCGGAAAAAGCAGTCTGGATACAGGTGTGGGATTTTTCGATCACATGTTAGATGGCTTTACCCGCCACGGACTTTTTGATCTGGATATAAAGGTAAAGGGTGATCTTCAGGTTGACGATCATCATACCATTGAAGATACGGGAATTGTTCTTGGCACAGCTATTAAAGAAGCGGTTGGAGACAAGAAAGGAATCAGGCGTTACGGAAGCTGCATCCTTCCAATGGATGAGTGTCTTGTGCTTTGCGCCATTGATCTTGGGGGACGCCCGTATCTTTCCTTCGAAGGTGCGTTTACCAGTGAAAAAATTGGAGATATGTCCACAGAAATGGTGAAGGAATTCTTCTACGCCATTTCTTATACGGCAGCCATGAATCTTCACATTAAGGTTCTAACACCGGGAAATAATCACCATATGGCAGAAGCCATGTTCAAAAGCTTTGCAAAGGCGCTGGATATGGCGGTAGCTTATGATCCTCGTATTACAGATGTGCTTTCTACGAAGGGAAGTCTCTAAAGGCAGAATAAACAGAATTACAATTAAGACGATATGATATATGCCACTTGTTTTCATTTTTTTCGAATTGAGCATGAAAGCAGGTGGCATAATTGCAGAAGAATTTTTCATAAAGGAGTATTAAAAATATGGAACAGAACCAATTAAAGTCCAAAATGTCCTGGTCAGATTTCAAATTAAACAGTGACGGCATGGTTCCGGTTATTGTGCAGGATTACAAAACAGACGAAGTTCTTATGCTTGCGTACATGAACGAGGAAGCATACCTTACCACTCTGAAGCTGGGAAAAATGACTTACTGGAGCCGCAGCCGCAACGAGCTCTGGACCAAAGGACTAACCTCCGGTCATGTTCAGTATGTGAAATCATTGACTATTGACTGTGATAATGATACAATTCTGGCAAAAGTAGAGCAGGTAGGGGCTGCATGCCATACCGGAAACCGGACATGCTTTTTTACCCCATTGCTCTAAAGCCTGTTTGAAAAATCATTCCTGCAATCTGCACGCCCCACTTTGCGATATATTTTGCAGAAAGCCTTTTTCAAACACGCTCTAAAAAAGACTGCAAAAGGTAAAATTATTACATGAAAAAACAAGTGAAAAACGGTGTGATCAAAGTTCTGATCCTGGTTCTGATTCTGGCAGGTGCATATGGGCTGTGGTGTCATTTTCTTACAGATAATGTAATCTGGAAGAAGCTTAAAATAAACGGCATAGCCATTCAGGGAATGACCAAAGAGGAAGCCATTGACGCAATTTCAAAAGATTTTCAGGAAAAATATGAGAACACACAGATGACCATTACCCTGAATGGAAAGAACTTTAAGGTATCCATCTATCATGTTCTCGGTCTTGATGTAAAATCAATTGTAGAAAGTGCCTATGCTCTTGGACATGGTGCCTGGTTTACTCATGGAACTGACCGCATCGAACTGATGAACAGCAAGACAAAGGAAGAAGTCACCCTTATGCCAGAAGCCCGAAACAAAGACGAACTGGACACGCTTCTGGAGGATGCTGGAATTTCAAAGGGATCCACCACTATACAGACTTCCTGTGAACTTACAGATACAGAGCTGGTTATCACTAAGGGAAAAACCGGAATCGGTCCGGATATGGATGCACTGAAAGAAGCGATTCTAAAAGCAATTTCCATAGAAGATTATGAAGCTGTTATCGAATGTCCTACTATGAAGACACCGCCAGAGGAACTGGATCTGGAATCCTATTATGAAAAAGTACATACAGATGCCACAGATGCTTCTCTGGGGGAAAATAATGAAATTATTCCGGCAGTTACCGGAATTTCATTTGATGTGAAGTCAGCTGCAAAGAAGCTGGAAAAAGCAAAAGAAGGGGCAAAGATTACCATCTCCCTTGAAATAACCGTGCCCGAAGTTTCTACAGAAGAGATAGAAAGCCCTTCCTTATCTGAATCTTCTTGGTACTTATACTACATATGGCGGCGGTACCGAAAACCGTGTTGCCAATTTGAAGCTTGCCGTGGAAGCCTGTGATGGAGTGGAACTTCAGCCAGGACAGATTTTTTCCTACAACGATACTTTTAGGTCCACTGTACTGAGGAACGAAGGGTACAGGGAAGCAAGCTGTAATTGTAGGAGGCGAACATGCCCAGGATATCGGAGGCGGAATCTGCCAGATTTCCACTACGTTGTTTATGGCATGCCTGCAGTCTGATCTGACCATTGTTGAGCGTCATAATCACGCTGCCCGAATTGATTATGTTGAGGATGGTCTGGACGCAGCAGTGGTGTGGGGAGGTCAGGATTTCCGTTTTCAGAATAATACTGCTTATCCAATTAAAATTGAAGCCTCTTACGATGAAAAAGAGGAAGCCGTAACGGTATCCATTTACGGAACCCAAACTGACAATAATACGGTAGAGATTACTACAGAGCATTCCGATCCAAACACCTGTAAAACCTACCGCAGTGTCTACGATGAGAATGGAACACTTCTCCGCACAGATGAAGTCGGGTACAGTAAATACAAGCAATAACCCTATAAATCTATTGATTTCGACATAACGGTCTGCTATAATGAGGTGAATTGAATAAATCCGTTTTCAGTGCCAGACATATCTGTCTGCTACAGCGTGCAGATTGTGGGAATATTTTTCAACACGCTCTAAGAGGGAATCAGGTGAAAGTCCTGAACGATCCGGTCACTGTAACCAGGGAGTAGAATCCAGTGAAACCATTGGTATATTGCTGAGAAGGATGGATTCTGTGTTGATCTGTAAGTCAGGAAACCTGCTGAATTCGTTTAATGAAAGCTTCCGAAGAAAGTACTTCATTCTCATTAATATATTTGATAATACAATATATTGAATTTTTAGTGCCTGTTTTCTCAGAGGAAGCAGGCATTTTTTTGAAATAATCCTGTCAGGATTGCCCATTGTACAAACAGGCTCCAGAAGCAATTGGGATTTATTCAAATTATAAAATAATAGGAAGAATCGAGGAAAAAGAAATGAAAAGAAATTCAAAACGCTTTCTTGCACTGTTCCTTTCCGTCGCGATGACGGTCACTCCTGCTGTACTTACACAGGCAGAAAATGAGGATGCAAACGTACAGGTTTCTGTTACACCAACTCCAGAAACAGAGGCGGAGAAGACTGCTGTTGCTGCTGAGACTCCTGTGCAGGAGAACGCAACAGCTGAGGAAGAAAACACCGAAACTACAGCAACTCCGGCAGCCGGGGACGCCTCCGCTGTGGAAGAGACACCTGCAGTTACAGAAGCACCTGCCTCTGAGACCACTCCTGCGGTTACTGCATCCCCTGCTGAAGAAAGCAAAAATGAGGAAGCAGAAGCTCCACAGCCTACAGCTGCACCAGAGCCAACTGCTACTCCACAGCCAACTGCAACCCCGGAGCCAACTGCCACTCCACAGCCAACTGCAGCTCCAACCCAGGCACCATCTCAGAATGAAATTACAGACGCCGGAATCAAGCTTGAAAAAGAAAACGGTGATGAATTTGCAATGTTCGTAATCACCGGTTCCACTGTAAAGGTTTCGGAGGATAAATATATTGTCACACTTTCTACCGCAAAACAGAATTATGACATGATCTATCTTGGCAGTGCCAGTGACTCTGATAAAGAAGCAAATTCCATCAAAGGAGTAGAAAACAGTGCAGGAGGCTATACCTACACCTTTGAAGTTACTGCAAGCAAGGAAGCTCAGACAATAGCAGTCGTTCCTCATTCCAAGAAGAGCCAGAACTGGTACGCAAAGGGTATATTGACGATTACCGTACCGGCAGTTCCAGGATATGGAGAGGCTGCTCCAACACCAGAACCAACTGTTTCTCCAGAGCCTACCGAAGCACCGGTTGAGACTCCTGCACCAACTGAAACTCCAGTGCCAAGCACAACTCCGGAAGCAACCACCACCCCAGAGCCAACAGCAACCCCTGCTCCAGGCAGCTGTGCAAGCGGAATTTATAATATTACAGTAAACTCCAGTTCATCTATGTTCCGTGTAATTGACTGTGTCCTTACTTCCAAAAACGGAAAAATGACAGCTGTTCTTACTTTAAGCGGAACTGGTTACGACTATCTATGTCTGGGAACAAAAGAAGAAGCTGCCGCAGCAGATTCCTCCACCTGGGTTCCATATGTGGCAGACGCAAATGGCAAATATACATATGAGATTCCTGTTGAAGCCCTGGACAATGGAATTGCAGTTGCTGCTTTTTCCCACAAAAACCAGATCTGGTATGACAGAATCCTGACTTTCCAGTCCAGCACTTTAAATAAGATAGGTGACGTACAGGATGATCCGCAGCCAGATACTGCTCCTGACACAACAATCACAGCAACTCCTGCACCCACTGCAAAACCAAATAAAAAACCGACAGCAACTCCTACACCAACAGCAACTCCAAAGCCAGACAAGAAACCGGAAGAGGAATCCAAATACGAATCTGACTTAAGCGGCGGAACAGCATCTGTAAACAGTTCTACTACATTAGCAGATGGAACCTATACTCCTGACAGTTTCTCCTGGTCTGGTGGTTCTGGAAAGGTCAGCATTTCCTGTAACAAAGTTACGGTAACAAATGGTCAGGCATATGCGACTATTGTATTCAGCAGTGAATATTACGGTTATGTAAAAGCCAATGGAAATAAATACTACGGTGCATGCGGCGGCGGAACTTCTACTTTCACAATTCCGGTAGCACTGAACCAGAATAATACGATCATTGGTATGACAACCAGAATGTCCCAGGCTCATGAAATCACTTACACCATTTATATCGCTTTAAAGGGTGCAAACGATCCGAAGAAAACAGACAAGGATAACCCGGCAGATGACAACAGCATGCTTTCCACAGGAAACAAGAAGCTGGATGATTCTGCACCAGAGATCACAGGTCTTGAGTATAAAGACGAAACTACTCTTGAGCATGCAAAATACTTTAAGCTTTATCACTACGCAAAGGGCATTACCCTTCTTGAAGTAGATATGACAACAGATACTGCAAGAAAACCGGAAACTGTTGATTCCGGAAAAGAAAATGCAAAAACAGAAGCTGCTGATTCCCAGGAACTTACAGGTACAGAAAAGCTCTACATGGGCAATGTTGTAAAATACCTGATCGTACCTGAGGGTGCTGTTATCCCTGCAGGACTTGATAAAGATGTAATCGTAATCAACCAGCCGGTAGAATCTGCTTATGTGGCTTCCACAGATGCTCTTAACATTTTGGATAAGCTTGATCTTACAGACAAAGTTACTGCTCTTGGAATGGAAAAAGAGGACTGTACGGTAGACAGCCTTACAGCTGCTCTGGAAGATGGTTCCGTAACTTTTGCAGGAAAAGATAAAGATACAGATTACAAAGCTCTTGTAAAGAGTCAGTGCGGTATTTCTATCCTTTCTTCTGATATTCTCCCGACAGAGGAAGCAGACACAGAAGCAAAAGAAAACCTTCTGAAAGATTCCGCAGAGAAATATTCCACTCTGAAAATCCCGTTTATCGTGGACCGTTCTGCAGATGAAAAGGATGACAATGCAAAAGCTGAGTGGGAAAAAGCTTACGAAGCAATTTTTGTAACTGATGAGGAAGAATAAATTACTATTCTCACCATATGCACAGTAGCAAGAATAATCAGCAGGAGAAAATAAAAATGTATGACAAAAAGCTGAAATATAAAATTTTAAGTATTTTTGCAGCAACAGTTATGACATTTACTGCCATTACTCCGGTATGGGCAGAAGAGGAGAACCTGGAAGCAGATGCTTCCGGGGAGACTTCTTCTGACACATCAGAAGAAAATGCTGCACCTGAAATTGCAGGTCTGACCTATGAATCCGCCATGGATCTGTCTTTTGCAGAATGCTTTGACGTGTATTATTACAATGACGGTTACAAACTTCTGGACATCCATGATGATGCCAGATATCTGATCGTCCCAGAGGGCAAAGAGGCACCTGATGATCTGGATCCTGAAATCCAGATCCTTCAGCAGCCACTTGACACCATCTACATGGCAGCCACTTCCCCGATGGCATTGTTCGATGCAATCGGAAGTGTAGACTCCATCAAGCTGTCAGGTCTTGATGCTTCCGGTTGGTATATCCAGTCAGCAGCTGATGCTATCAATAACGGCGAAATGACCTTTGCGGGAAAATACGATGAACCGGATTACGAGCTTCTGGTAGGTGACGACTGTGATCTTGCAATAGAGTCTACCATGATCCTTCATGCACCGAAGGTACAGGAGATGATCGAAACTCTTGGAATTCCTGTTTTCACCGACCGCTCCAGCTATGAGAGCCAGCCCCTTGGACGTACAGAGTGGATCAAGCTTTATGGCGCAATGATGAACAAAGAAGAGGAGGCAAAGACCTTCTTTGACCAGCAGGCACAGGTTATTGAGAAGCTAAAGGACTTTACAAATACAGAAAAAACAGTTGCATTTTTCTACATCAATACCAGCGGTTCTCCTGTAGTACGTAATCCTAAAGATTATATTTCCAGCATGATCGAGATTGCCGGTGGAAGAAATGCATTCGCAGATCTTCAGGATGACAGTGGAAAAACTTCCGTTGCCATTACCATGGAGGAATTCTATAATACTGCGGCAGATGCAGATTATCTGATCTACAACTCCAGTATTGATGCGTCTGTAAAAAGCATAGACGATCTTCTTGCAAAAGAAAGTCTGATGGCTGATTTTAAAGCCGTAAAAGAGGGAAATGTCTGGGTAACTGATGATTCCATGTACCAGCATACAGATACAATTGGTGAACTGATCACGGATCTGAACCTGATGCTTACCGGCGGAAGTGAAGAGGATATGACTTTTCTTCATAAGCTGAGCTGACAGCAGGTTCTGTTGTAAATGAAACAAAAATGGAGAAAAATAAAATGAGCAATCAATCCGCTGGAACCAGCTTCCACATGGAAAATTTTAAGAGACGATCTCGTTATGCTATGGTTTTCATTCTGCTGATCCTGGCCTTTGGCCTGATCACAGTTTTGAATATCAATACAGGAAATGTTCATATTTCCCTGTCTGAGATCGTAAATATCCTTTTGAAAAAAGCCACTGACACCAAGGAATACAGCATCATCTGGAAGATCCGTCTTCCCAGGATCCTGATGGCAGCCATCCTTGGAGGTGCATTATCTTTATCTGGTTTTCTTCTTCAGACCTTTTTTGAAAATCCCATTGCAGGACCTTTTGTTCTGGGAATTTCCTCCGGTGCCAAAATGGTAGTTGCACTTACTATGATCTACTATCTTGAAATCGCCCAGAATGTAACCTCTTATACTTTGATCATCGCTGCCTTTATAGGTTCCTTGATTTCCATTGGATTTATTCTTTTGAATTCCAAAAGGATCAAGCACATGGCTACCCTTCTGGTTGCCGGAATCATGATCGGATATATCTGTTCCGCAGTTACAGACTTCGTGGTAACCTTTGCAGATGACTCAAATATTGTAAATCTTCATGGATGGTCACAGGGAAGCTTCTCTGGTATGAGCTGGAGTAATGTTTACATTTCCTGTGCAGTTATAGGTGTCACCCTGCTCCTTACGTTCCTGTTGTCAAAGCCCATTGGAGCTTATCAGCTGGGAGAAGCTTATGCGCAGAGCATGGGTGTGAATATTAAGTTTTTCCGTGTTGCATTAATCCTGCTTTCCAGCATTTTGTCTGCAACAGTAACTGCTTTTGCAGGACCTATTTCCTTTGTTGGAATTGCAGTTCCATTTCTAATGAAAAGAAGCTTTGGTACATCCAGACCGCTGATCATCATTCCGGGAACCTTCCTGGGAGGTGCTGTTTTCTGTATGATGTGTGACCTGATCGCCAGAATGGCGTTCGCGCCTCTGGAGCTGAACATCAGCACCGTTACCTCCATCTTTGGAGCACCAGTAGTTATATTCATGATGTTGCGAAAGAAGAGAGGAAATTAAAATGCACAATTATTATTTTCATATGGACAACCTTTCTGTTGGTTACAATCGAAAGGCACTGATCCACGATATCTGTATTGGAATAAAAAAGGGAGAGATCGTAACTCTCATTGGTCCTAACGGTTCCGGAAAATCTACTATTTTAAAAAGTATTACAAGACAGCTGCAGATCATTGGCGGAAAGGTCTATTTTGACAACCAGAATCTGTTGTCCTTTACCTTTCGGGATCTGTCTACCCGTATGGCTGTAGTTCTTACTGAGAGAATGAAGCCGGAGCTGATGACCTGCCATGACATTGTAGCAACCGGCCGTTATCCTTATACAGGAAGGCTTGGCATTCTTACAAGGGAAGATGAAGAAAAGGTAGAAGAAGCTATGAAGGCGGTACATGCAGAAGCTCTTGGCAGCCGTGATTTTAACAACATCAGTGATGGACAGCGCCAGAGGGTGCTTCTTGCACGCGCGATCTGCCAGGAACCAGATATTATTATTCTGGATGAGCCTACTTCATTCCTGGATATTAAACATAAGCTGGATCTTTTATCTATTCTTCGGGATATGGCGAAGAAAAAGCAGATAACTGTTATCATGTCTCTTCATGAAATTGACCTTGCACAGAAGATTGCGGATAAGATCATCTGTGTAAAGGGAGATACCATTTCCCATTTTGGGAAAACCTGAGGAAATTTTCGAGGAAAATATGATCCGGGAGCTTTATGAAATCAACAACGGCTTTTTTGATCCGCTGTTTGGGAGCATTGAACTTCCAAAGCCGGAAGGTGAAGCGAAAACTTTTGTGATCTGTGGAAACGGCACTGGTATTCCCGTATTCCGGCAGCTTCAGAAGGTGCATACTCCTTTTATTGCAGGTGTTCTATACACCAATGATGTGGATTACCGCCTGGCAAGACTGCTGGCCGATCAGGTGATCACAGAGAAACCCTTTATGGAAATCAGCGGGGAAACCTTCCAGAAAGCTTTAAAAGCCATGGAAAGCTGTGACAGGGTTATCTGTACAAGCGTACCTGTTGGAAGCTGCAATAAGCGGCTGGGAGAGCTTATCGAGGCAGCAAAGAAAAGCAGAAAAGTGCAGTTTGTATAAAGAAAAAACTCTATATCAAAAGCAGTGAGGGATTTTAAGCTCATTATATAAAAAATAGAAAAAAACGCTCTATACAGAACACACGTTTTGCGCTATACTAATTTTACTGAAGGGAGGAGATAAAATAACTTATGAAAAAGAAGATTTTTACAAAAGATAACCTGATTTTCTTTTTAATTCTGAATCTGGGATTAATTTTTACAGCAGTTGGAATTTCCATTTTCAAAACGCCAAATCACTTCGCATTTGGCGGTACATCCGGTTTGTCCATTATCCTGTCTACCCTGTTTCCGAAGTGGAATGTAGGCGCATTCATGTGGATCGTCAACGCAGCGCTGGTTGTACTCGGATTTTTCTTTCTGGGAATCCGTTCTATGGGCTGGACTATTTATTCCTCCTTTGCCCTTGTCTTTTTGATGTAAGTGCCTGTGAAGTGATCTATCCGCTTAGTTTCCCGCTGACACATGATGTATTCCTGGAGCTGTGCTTTGCGGTTATCCTGCCAGCAGTAGGAGCGGCCATGGTATTTAATCGTAGGCGCTTCCACTGGTGGTACCGATGATTGGTAGCC
>ENA-OQDT01001032-OQDT01001032.1-human-gut-metagenome-genome-assembly--contig:-NODE-1032-length-17178-cov-2.379157_pt1 | contig 17178 bp, 18 predicted proteins | sample MGYA00242786_ERZ504617 | MGnify/ENA primary metagenome ERZ504617 (study PRJEB26092, sample SAMD00036337) | human gut metagenome | host: Homo sapiens | study: EMG produced TPA metagenomics assembly of...
ATCCCCATTTTCACAGGGGAAAATATGCATCTGCAAAAGATTCTCATCCTGGCTGCCCGGAAGCAAAACCTCTTTTCTTTCCCCTGGATGACTAAGCGGGCGCACTTCAAGAAATCCATATACATTCACCGCCCGGAACCCATGCGGCAGCGAAATACTCTTTCCGGTTCCCTGATGCAGAAGTTCCCGCACCGCCTGCACATGCGTCTCCGTCACGTCCCGGAGCGGCATTTTGCTCTTTAAAAACAACCGCCGCACGATATAACCCTGCACAATCTCCGCCTGTTCTGCCAGCGCTCCTGCATCCGCTTTTCCGTCCGGTGCATGCTTTTGAAGCCATTCTTCTGCCACCTCTTCCAGATAGGCATCTGCCTGCCGGATGCGTCTGCTCGCCTGGTCGATATGACGGACTGCCTGTGCATTCAGGCGCTCTTTTACCGCCGGAAGCAGTTCATTCCGAAGCCAGTTGCGGCTGTATTCACTCTCCTGGTTCGTCGAGTCCTCGACCCAGTCCTGTCCCTGCTGCCGCAGCCATGCCTGAATCTCACTCCGCTGCGCCCAGAGAAGAGGACGGATGATGCGCCCCCGCACCGGAGCAATGCCGGAAAGCCCGGTCAGACCGCTTCCGCGGAACAGGTTAAAAAGAACCGTTTCCGCATTATCATCCGCATGGTGGGCGGTGGCGATGTGAACCCGGGCGGCTGCCGCCTCTTTTCTCCCCGCATTCTCCGATGTCAAATCCGGATACATCTCTTTCTCCCACGCAAGCGCCGTCTCCTCATACAGGCGGTACCGTGCCAGTCGTCCCGCCTCCTCGACGGAACATTTCCGGTCAAGCGCCTCTTTCGCCGCATCGATACGGAACTCATAAAAAGGCGGATTATATGCCGGTCAAGTGGGACGAATTGCGTCGTAAGGTGGCTAATATACAGCCTCGCCTTCCGAGTGGCGCCTCTGCCATTAATGTGAGTGATGATTTCGGGGACGTGTTCGGTATCTATTACGCCCTGACAGCCGACGAAGGTTTTACTTACGACGATATGCGCGATTGGGCGCAGAAGATCAAGACCGAGCTGACTCCTATTCAGGGTGTGCAGAAGGTCTATCTGTTTGCGGAACAGACGCAGGTCGTGAATGTGCGTATCTCGGTTCCCAAGCTGGCGAACTTGGGGATCGATCCGAATTCGATTCAGCAAGTCCTGCAAACCCAGAATCTGCTGGTCAATACGGGTGAGATCATGACCGGGACCTATCAGCTTCGTGTACGTGCCGAAGGTACTTATAAAAGTATAGAGGATATACGCGACCAGCTGATCGTGACAAAGGGTGGGGGCGAAGTCGCCTGGGTGATATCGCAACCATCGAACGAGGCTATATGGACCCGCCTTCCAACCTGATGCGTGTGGATGGCAAACGGGCCATCGGTATCGGTGTGGCTACGGGTGCGAAAGATTGATGTGGTGGCTGTCGGTGACGCTGTTGCCGAACATTTGAAAGAGATGGAACAGCTTTTTCCCGATCGGTATGGAACTGAAAACCATCTATCCGGAAAACCAGATTGCCAACGAGGCGAATAACGGATTTATCCTGAATCTGATCGAATCGTTGCTCATCGTAATTGTGATTATCTTCCTTGTGATGGGGTCGCGTGCAGGTATGCTGGTGGGTAGTTCACTGCTATTCTCGGTTGGCGGAACGTTGCTGATTATGCTGATCTGGGGTGTCGGGCTGAACCGTACGTCTCTTGCTGCTTTCATCATTGCGATGGGTATGCTGGTGGATAACGCGATTGTGGTGACCGATAATGCGCAGGTCGGTATCAAGCGCGGTCTGTCACGCTACCAGGCGTTGGTCGATGGGGCCACCAAACCGCAGTGGGCGTTGTTGGGCGCTACCTTTATCGCCGTATGTTCTTTCTTGCCGATGTATTTGGCGCCAGCTTCGGTGGCCGAGATAGTCAAGCCATTGTTTATCGTGCTTGCCGTATCCTTGGGGTTAAGTTGGATATTGGCTTTGACGCAAACGACGACCTTCGGGAATTTTATCTTGAAGGAGGCGAAACCAGGTGAATCCAAAGATCCTTATGACACCAAACTGTACCATAAGTTTGAAAAAGTACTGGGACGTCTGATCAAGCGTCGTTATCTCACGCTTACTTCGGTGGTGGCAACCTTGTTCTTGTCTTTGTTCATCATGAGCATTATGCCGCAGAGCTTCTTCCCGATCATGAACAAGCCCTATTTTCGTGCCGACCTGATCTTCCCGGAAGGGTATGGGATCGACGATGTGGAAAGGAATGTGATCAAGATAGAAGAGTATCTCAAGAATAATGATAAGATCAAATCTTATTCGTTCACGCTGGGAGGTTCGCCGGTACGTTATTATCTGGCAAGTTCGTCTATCGGTCCGAAGCCGAACTTCGCCAATGTCCTGATCGAAACCAAGGACGCGAAAGATGCACAGAGCGAGGAAAACAAGTTCTATGAATATATGGTCGCCAACTATCCGGATATTTTGACCCGTTCAGCTTTGTTTGCTTTGTCTCCTGTGCCTGATGCTGCAATTGAAATCGGGTTTGTTGGCGATAATATCGATACGTTGGTGGCTCTGACACAGCGTGCACAAGAAATCGCCCGCAAGAACGACATGGTGATGGAAGTGCGCAGCAGCTGGGGAAACAAGGTTCCGGTATGGAAGCCGTTGTACTCGCAGGAAAAAGGTCTCCGTTTAGGTATCACCCGTCAGCAGATGGCTTATTCGCTTCGTTCGGCAACCAATGGCGTGCCTTTAGGCGAATATCGCGAAGGAGATGTGTTTATGCCGATCCTGCTGAAAGATGCCGATCGCGATTCGATGAACCTGAACGATATCAAGACTTTGCCTGTCTACAGCGCCAAGGGGCGTTCTGTCAAAGTGGAGCAGGTGATCGACGACTTCTCGCTTGATTATGAGTACAGTGTCGTGAAGCGTTATAATCGTCAGCGTTATATGATGATGCAGTGCGAGCCGAAACGCGGAGCCAATACGATGGCTGCTTTCAGCCAGTTGTGGCAGGATATCCAGCAAGAGGTGCAGGTTCCCGAAGGATACAAACTGCAATACTTCGGCGAACAGTCTGAACAGGATAAAGGTAACAAGGCGATTGCTGCCAATATTCCGTTGATGTTCGGTCTGATCTATCTCACCCTGTTGTTCCTCTTCCCGAAATACTACCGGAAGCCGGTCTTGATTATGTGTATGTTGCCTCTGATCTTCATCGGTGTGGTATTGGGGTTGCTGGTGTTTGGCAAGTCGCTCGATTTCTTTGCCATGTTAGGTCTGTTAGGTCTGATCGGTATGAATATCAAGAATGCGATCGTGCTGGTGGACGAAATAGGATTGCAGCTTGACAGTGGCCTGGCGCCGGTCAATGCGGTGATCGAGGCAACCAAGACGCGTATCGTTCCGGTGACGATGGCATCGGGGACAACGATTTTGGGTATGTTGCCATTGTTGGGCGATGCCATGTTTGCCGGTATGGCGGCGACGATCATGGGAGGTCTGTTCGTTTCGACCATCCTGACCATCTTCGTGCTTCCGGTGACCTATTGTATATTCTTTAAGATTAAATCGGTATAATGAGTATGAGAAATAAAATAATTATCGGTTGTATGCTGTTGGGGGCTTTATCGGTGGGAGCACAGGAAAAGCCCGTCACGGCTGCGGACTACAAGCAGAAAGTGCTTGAATATAGCCGCCAGATCAAACAGAGTGCGGAAGAGCGTATTGCGATGCAGCATGCTATCAAGGCGGCCAAGACCGCTTTCTTCCCGGCTGTCGATTTCTCCGGCAGCTACCAGTACCGTATCAATAAGTACGATTTGGATTTCGGCCCCGGCATGGCTGTCGAAATGGATCATAACACCTATAGTTTGGGAGCTACCGTAAGTCAGCCGATCTATGCCGGCGGACAAATCTACAACAATTACAAGGCCGCCCAGATACAGGGACAGATCGCTTCCGAGGCGGAAGACCTGACGACGGATAATATCGTGTATGCCGCCGACCTGAACTACTGGTCTGCTGCTGCCCGTAAAGGCATGTACGATGTTATGTGCCAGTATGTCGATATTGTGCAGGAATTGGCAAACGTGCTGACAACCCGTTTCAATGACGGGCAGATCAGTAAGACCGACCTCTTGCAGGTACAGTCCCGTTTGAAAGAAGCGGAATTGAACAAAAGCGCTGCGTACAAAGATTATCAGATCGCCTTGCAAAACCTGAATGTGCTAATGGGTGTTCCTCCTAATGACACCGGTGGAGATTGCCGATGCCATCACGACGGTGCAGCCGTTGCCGATGCACATAGGGGAAGAGGCCGCTTTGCAGAACCGGCCGGACTTTACGATCTCCCGATTGAATGTTGAATACCAGAAGCGGCAGATCAACTTGTCAAAAGCAAAGTATAATCCGACACTGGCTATCGGTTTTCAGGGAACCTGGGGCACTCCGATGTTGAACGTGAAAGGATCCGACCAGCTTTGGACACCTGCCGTGTTCGCCTCCCTGAAGATACCTTTGTTTCGTTGGGGAGCCCGTTTCAAAGAGGTGAATTCTCAGAAAGCTATCTTACGCAGTAAGGAATATGTTATGGATTACACCCGCGACCAGATTTCCCAGGAGGTAGCCAATTCCTGGACCAGCCTGACGGAAAACACGAAGCAGATCGATGTTGCCGAAGAAGCCTGCAAGATCGCTGAGGAAAATCTCGACCTGAATACGTTCAGCTATAAAGAGGGAAAACTTCCGATCCTCGATGTCCTTTCCGCCCAGCTTTCCTGGATTCAGTCCTATAGCAGCTTGATTCAGACTTGGTATCAGCAGAAAGCGTCTCTCGCCCAGTATAATAAGGCGGTGGGCATTCGTCGCTTGCAGTAATCGGAAAACACCTTTATCACAATCTTTTTAGGCACGGATTTACACGGATGAATTTATTTTTTCCGTGTTTTCCGTGTAATCCGTGCCTAAATTATATCTATTAGTAAGCAAAATTTTGCTTCGACACAGCTCCCTGCCAAGAGCAGAAACAAATACAAATATTATTGAAACTCCTTTTCAGTTTCGCCACCCATTTCAGTATCCGTTCCTCCGTTTGTTCGGACTGATTCTCGATATCGAGGGGAAGTCCCAGGAAATGTCCTTCCTTGACGGCCCGTGATTGGGTGAAATGGTAGTCGTTGACAGGCATGAAACCGATCAGTTCCGCATTGCTTTTGGTAAAGGCTTCCGCCAGAATGCCGATCCCATCGACGAAATTGTCGGGATAGCGTTCTTGGTCTCCGAGCCCGAATAGGGCGACTTTCTTGCCCGTCATGTCGATGGATTCTATTTCCGGCATGAACTCGTCCCAGTAAGTCGGCAGTTCTCCGTCGAACCAGGTGGAAGTTCCGGCAATGATATTGTCGAACGATTCGAACTCCTCGCGTGTCGCCCCTTCTATCGGGATCAGGATGACTTCGTTTTCTGCGAATGCTTCTTGTATTTTCAAGGCGACTACGGCTGTTTTAGCGGTTGTGCCACCATAGAATAAACCTATTTTCTTCATTTTGTATGTTGTTTATAGAAGGTGTGTCAAAACTATCCTGTTCCCGCGCCCCTCGCGGGATCGCATTAAAACCGGCCCTATAAAAATCTGATTGATAAGGTCTGTCCTTTTGCAGCCCCGCATCAAGTGCGGGGACAAGGAGATTTTGACATACCCTCTTCATTAATATTCCAATAATGCTTTTGCTGCGTTGTAGATCCGTTCTTCTCCGGGCAGGATCGCCTTTTCGAGGACCGGATGGAAACCGACAGGGGTAAAGGTAGAACCGACGCGTTGGATCGGAGCATCCAGGTATCGGAACATTTCCGTGCCGACGATACCGGCTATTTCCGCTCCGAAACCTGAGAACACTTTGTCTTCATGTACGATCAGCACCTTGCCGGTTTTTTTCACGGAAGCGAAGATCGTTTCCGTATCGAGTGGGATCAGCGAGCGGATGTCGATGACTTCCACGTCCCAGTTATGCTCTTTCTTCAACCTCTCGGCGACACTGAGGCAGAAATGCGTGGTATTGCCATATGTGATCATGCTCAGGTCGCTGCCCGGCCGGCGGATACGGGCTTTCCCGAAAGGAACTTCGAAGTCTTCCGGCACAAAACCGGCTGCTTCGACCGAGTTATATTGCGCTTTCGGTTCGAGAAAGACGGTAAAGCCCTTCGAACGTATGCTGGTGCGCAACAGTCCTGCCGCATCATCGGCAAACGAAGGATAGACGATGCGGGCTCCCGGAATGGAGGTCAGCGCCCCTTCGATCGTTTGCGAGTGGTAGAGCCCTCCGCCGATATAACCGCCCGATGCCAGGCGGAGTGTCAGGTTAGGGGTGAACTGTCCGTTGCTTCGCCAGTATTCGTGTGTACATTCGACATATTGCTCGATGGCCGGCCAGAAGTAGTCGGCAAATTCGGCTCCTTCCACCACGACATGTATTTTCGGGTCGAAGCGGCACATGCCGTTGGCCGTGCCTACAATGTAGTCTTCGGCAATGGGAGCATTGAAGATACGCTTCGGCCCGAACTCCTGTTGCATGCCTTTGGTGACGTTGAACACGCCGCCTTTGTCTTTGTTGGCCACATCCTGTCCCCACAGGAATGTATTCGGGTTATGGCGGAATTCTGCTTTCAGTGTTTCGTTGATTGCGGTTACCAGTGTTTTCTTTTCTCCATTTTCTTCTTTGTGTGTGCCGTCTGTATATTTCTGCGGCAGGTAAGGTTCGGGCAAGACATAGTCAAAGATCGTTGCAGGATCGGGTTCGGGAGCCGCCATCGCTTTGCGGTTGGCTGCGCTCAGGTCTTTTTTCGCCTGTGCTTCTATCTGCTTCAGTTCATCTTCGGTCAAGCGGTTGTAACGGAGCAGCATACGGCGGAATTTTTGCAGCGGGTCGGCTGCTTTCACGTAGGCAAGTTCGTTTTCATCGCGATACAAAGTCTGCTTGTCGGAGTTCGAATGGGAGCCGATGCGTACGCAATTTGCATGGACGATCACCGGATTATGCGTATTGATCGCATGTTCGCGGGCTTCGGTCATGGCGTTCATCGAGTCGAAAACGTCTTTTCCGTTGCAGTGGATGATGCGCAGGTTCTTGAAGCCTGAGAAGTTGTCGGCTACCTTGCGGTTGGCCGTCTGATCCTTTTTGGGGACGGAGATGCCGTAGCCGTTGTCCTGCAAGACAAAGATAACGGGGAGCTGCTCGTTGCTCGCCCCGTTGATGGCTTCGTAGACGTAGCCCTCGGAAGTGGCGGATTCACCGTGCGAGGTGATCGCAATGCCTTTATGGTCGTAATAAACCATTGCACGGGCGACACCTACGGCGTGCAGGTCGTGTGTCCCGGTCGCCGAGGATATGTTCTCGATATGCCACTCCGGCTTGGCGAAGTGGTTGGACATATGCCGTCCGCCGCTGGACGGATCGGTCGCTTTCGAGATGCCGTTCAGGATGATTTCTTCCGCCGTCATTCCGGCAGACAGGACGGTCAGCATATCGCGGTAGTAGGGAAAGAGGTAATCCTCTCCCCGGTGGAATACCTGCCCGATGGCGAGCTGGATGCCGTCATGCCCGGCATAAGGGGCATGATAGGACCAGCCTAAGGACTGGAGCAGGTAAGAAGGCGCCTTTTCATCGAGCGCCCTGCCGAGACTCATCAGGTAATACCATTTGCGGAGGGTCTCGGTATCGGTCGTTTTTATATCGTATCGTTTCATACTTGATTATTTTGTGTGTTGTTTTAATTGTTTTGTGATATGTTACTTTTGGCTTGACCCAAAAGTAACCAAAAGTCAAGGCTTAACGTCCGGTCTACTCCGGGCAAAGACTACGCTGTCGCCTGCGAAACTCGCTTCGCTCAAACAGGGCAGGCTCCGGACGCTTCGTCTTTACCCTCCGCTTGACGCCCGTCCGCTTAGGCCTTTCCAAGAAAGCGGAGCTTTCTTTTGGGATTGCCGATACTGATCGTTCTTTTGCGGCCCCGTGCGGGGCACGGGGACAAGCCTGTTCCCGCACTTGATGCGGGATCACAAAGGAGCAGGCAGCATTGGCAATCCCTGAAGAGCCGTCAGGCTCTATCTCCGGCTTAAGCTGGTGAGCGTAAAGCTCAGAGACCGTCCGGAGCGTCTGCTGTTTGAGCGAAGCGAGTTTCAGACGCGACAGCGAACGGAGGGAACGAAGTAGCTTAAGCCTTGATCTTTTGGTTACTTTTGGATCAAGCCAAAAGTAACAGATAAATCATCATTTATCCCAGTTCTCCAGATAATCCGCTACGCGTCGCAGGAACTCTCCACCCAGTGCACCGTTGATGATCCGGTGGTCGTACGACAGGGACAGGTACATCTTGTGGCGAATTGCGATCGTATCTCCTTCGGGTGTCTCCACGACGGCCGGTTTCTTTTCGATGAAGCCGACGCCTAAGATGGCTACCTGCGGCTGGTTGATGATCGGCGTACCGAACAGGCTCTTGAACGAACCGAAGTTGGTGATCGTGAAAGTTCCGCCTTGTATATCGTCTGGCATCAGCTTACCCGTGCGTGCTTTGGCGGCAAGAGTGTCGATGTTGGCAGCAAGGCCGTTCAGATTCAACTTGTCTGCATCATGAATAACCGGTACGATCAGGTTACCGTCGGGCAGCGACACGGCGATACCTAGGTTAATATGCTTTTTCAGAATGACTTTGTAGCCGTCGACCGAAGCGTTCACGTGCGGGAATTCAGCCAGTGCCTTTGCTGTAGCTTCCGCTATGGCAGGCATGAAAGTGAGTGCTACACCTTCACGTTTGAAAAATTGCGTCTTTCGTGCGGTTGCGCCATTTTACCAGACGGGTGACGTCGGCTTCGACAACAGTTGTAACGTGCGGAGACACTTTTTTCGACATGACCATATGGTCTGATATGATACGGGCAACGCGGTCCATTTCGACCGTTTCGTCTTCGGTAACAGATGCCGGGTTGCGTCGATCGGAGATGGTGGGCTGCGTCGGTTGGTGATGGTGGACACCATCGACCGGAGATGGTGGGTTACGTCGATCGGAGATGGTGGGCTGCGTCGACGGTTGACGCAAGTTTTCGGTATCACTTTGTGGGGTGATGCCACTTTTCTTGGTCGTGATATAATCTTTAATATCTTTTTTACTGAGTCGTCCTTCATAGCCGGTTCCCGGAATCGCGTCCAGTTCGGCTTGCGATATTTTGGCTTCCTGTGCTAATTTCAGCACGATGGGAGAATACCATCTTCCGTCTTCTTCCTTGGATGATTTGACGGGCTGGGCGGGTTCTGCCGGTACAGACTGTACCATTGTGCTTTCGTCGCTTTTAGCTGCGGCAGGAGTGGTACTTTCGGGTGCTTCTCCCTCTTCGCCTTCCAGCTGGATCAGGGCGACGGTTGTACCGACGGCCACCGTATCGCCTTCGGAAAACAGCAGTTCGAGCACCTTTCCTGCAACCGGAGAGGGTATTTCCGCACTGACTTTGGCGGTGCTCACTTCAAAGAGGACATCGTCTTCTTGAACAGCGTCGCCTACTTTGACGGACCAGGAGACAATCGTCCCTTCCGTGATGCTTTCGCCCAGTTTGGGCATTTTTATTTCAAATGTCGACATAGTTTAAATGTGTATTTTATGTTCTGATATTGAAGTTCCAGGCCGACGTCGCGTATTTGTTGTCACGTAGGGACCGGATGGCGTTCAAATCGTCTTCAGTGAATGAATAGGGACGGGTGTCCGTCTTGTTTTCTGTAAAATAGTTCAGGAGTGCGTCTCTGAATTCTCCGATAGATACCGCTTTACGGGTATAGGTGCATATGTTGGTGACCGGGCTTCTTACGGATTTGACATAAAAAGGAGCGGGCTTCATTTCTTTTCTTTCCGGTCTCCGTTCTGTACTTTTGAGGGCGGTCGTCAGGCGATACAGGTCGGTGGAGAAAAGGAGGGTGGCGTGGTGCAAGATCCTCCCTTTGTGGATGGATTGCGCACTGCCCGATATTTTCAACCCGTCGATCGTGAGTGCCTGCCGTTCGTCAGCCTCTGCCCGGATGCCGAATGTGGCAAGAAAGGCGATCAGCCGGGCTGTGAATGTGCCGGATGTGAGTTCCTTGCTGTTTTGTATAAAAGTGATATTCAGGTTGCCGGAATCGTGATAGACGGCTCCGCCACCGGAATAACGGCGTACGACTTTGATATGCTTCTCCTGAATATAGTTTCGGTTTATCTCGTCCCATACGTTCTGGTGCTTACCGATGATGACGGACGGTTCGTTCTGCCACAACATGAAGATGTCGTCCGAAAAGTTCTTGAGCAGATACTCCTCGGCAGCCAGGTTGAACCAGGCATCCGTGTATGGATTGTTGATATAAAGCATTATCAGAGGTAGAGACTTTCATGTATCGCCTCTCCGACAGTCGGATGGGGAAATACGGTTTTCTTGAATTCATCGACCGTATAACCGTGCTCGACGGCGATACCAGCAATGACGATGATCTCCGATGCCGGATTTCCCACCAGATGGCAACCGATGATCTGGCCGTTCACGTTTGTCAGGAGCTTGCATAGCCCGTTGCCGGTTTCGTTTTCGGCGACAAAGCGGCCGGAATAGGTCATCGGTATCTTGACAAGGTTGTAATATTCTCCACTTGCCTTCAATTCCTCTTCCGTCTTGCCGACACCGGCCACTTCCGGATTGGTGTAGACGACGGCGGGAATAGCCCTGTAGTCCATCCGTTCCTCATTCCCCAGGATATGGTTGACAGCAACCTCACCTTCCCGATAGGCCGTATGGGCTAGTTGCGAGAATCCTGTGATGTCGCCGGCTGCATACACGTGCGGATGGGAGGTCTGCATATATTCGTTCACCCGGACACCCCGCCGGTCCGTCTCGATGGAAAGGCTTTCCAGGCCTAAATTTTTGGTAATTGCCCGGCGGCCTACGCTGACCAGGATTTTGTCTGCGGGGATCGCATTCGTCTTGCCGTCTTTTTCGACAATGACCTCTTTCGGGTTGACTTCGGTCACTTTTGTGTTCAGATGAAATTCCACCCCTTTCTTGGCGTATTCGCTCCGGAGCATGGTGGAAGCCTCTTTGTCCATCGCGCCGAGTATTTCCGGCATCATCTCGATCACCTTTACTTTTACTCCCATGCTGGTAAAGAAAGAGGCGAACTCGATCCCGATGACACCGCCGCCTATGATGGCAAGTTCTTTGGGAAGTTCTTTGCTGTCGAGCGCTTCCCGCGAAGTCCAGTAATCTGTATCCGAAAGTCCCTTGATTGGAGGGATTACCGTTTCGGAGCCGGTACAGAGGAGGACATTTTTGACGGTGAAAAGGTCGTTTCCGCAGTCTAAGCGGATCCTTCCGTCCGTTTCCCCGTTCAACACGGCAGTACCCTCGACGATCGTGATCCCGCTCGAAGTGAGTCGCATCTTCACGCCGGATGTCAGCTTTTTGACCGTCCGGTTCTTGCGCCCGATGATCTTGTCCATGTCGAAAGACGGCGCCCCTTCCGGTGAAATGCCGTATTTGGAGGATGTTTTGAAACTGTCCAATATCTTGGCGGAGTATAATAACGTTTTTGTGGGAATACAGCCTTCGTTCAGGCAGACGCCTCCAATGGCGTTCTTTTCAAAGAGGACGGTTTTCAGGCCTCCTTCGGCTGCCCGTTCGGCTGCGGTATAGCCGGCCGGTCCTCCTCCTATGATTGCAATATCGTAATTCATGCTTATGCTCTTTTACTTGAAAACCAGGACTCTTTTGTCTAACGGTTTGATCTCTTTCGGTCCGGGTCCTTCCGTTGGCGTTCCGAAAGGCATCTGTGCCACCAGTTCCCATTTCGGGTCGAGTTTCCATTCCGCATATACCGTTTCGTCGATCAGCGGATTATAATGTTGAAGGGACACGCCTAAGCCGGCATCTTCCAACATTGTCCAGATCGCCAGCTGGTGCATGGCAGATGTTTGCTGTGCCCAAACCGGAAATTTGTCGTAATAAGTAGGGAAGGAGTCTTGCAGCTGTTCAACTACCGCTTTGTCTTCGAAGAACAGGATCGTTCCGTAGCCGGCAGCCAGACTTCCGTCTATTTTAGCTTCCGTCCCTTTGAAGACTTCCGCTGAAACAAGTCTCTTCAATGTCTCTTTCGTTATCTCCCAAAGCTTTTTATGATTCTTGCCTAACAGCAATACGATGCGGGTAGATTGCGAGTTGAAGGCAGAAGGGACGTTCATGACTGCGAAGTCTATGATTTCTTTGATCTGTTCGTCTGATATCGGAGAACTGTTCGTGATGTGGTAATAAGTTCTGCGGTGTCTCAATGCTTCTTTAAAATCTCGTGTCATATTAAATGCGTTTTTATTTTATGTTTCTTTAAAAATGAAACCATCCCGAGTTTGATTTTGTTGCAAATACGTCCCGTTGTTTCTCGAATGAACAGATAGAATTAATTTATCACGGGCGGATTATCGGTGAAAAGGCTGTATCTTTGTCTCCCAAAAAGAGCAAAAGAAATGTAGGGAAAAAAATACCGGTCGTTTTTCGGATCATGTTTGTCATATGGGTGATCCTGCAGGTTTGCCTGGTAATAAAATACTGGGATATGCCCAACCACGATGATGCCCAAGCTTATGTGAAACTGGCTTCGGAATGCATCGCGAGGGGCACTTGGTATCCGGACGTGCATAACCAATATGAGGATTTTATTTTCGGTCCGGGGTATGTAAACCTTTTGATCGGGATCTATCATCTTTGCGGATCTTTCTCCTTTGTCCGGTTGCTGAATTTATTGATGAATATTGCAATGGTATTTGAAATACGGAAGTTGGCCGGACGGATGTTTTCGAATAAAACGGGGTATTACGCTGCTATTTTATATATGTTGATTTTTTCGAACTTATATGCTCCGATAGCTGTATTGACTGATTTGCCTTTTACTTTCCTACTATTGACAGCCCTGCTGCTATGCAACGTTCGCCGGCTGTTTCCTGTGGCTGTCGCCGGCGTGCTGATCGCTGTGGCTAACTGGTTCCGTCCTCTGGCAATTGTCTTTTTATTCGTGATTTTGCTCCTTTTCATCGTGCAAAAGCGCCGGTGGCAGTCTTATGCAGCATTGGCCTTGCCGCTTGTCTTGACTGTTTTCCTGATCGGGCGAAGTGCGAAGGAGAGAACCGGCCATTTTGTCTATCAAGCGGTGTCCGGAGGCTATAACTTAGCGATGAGTTCTTTTGATGAAGCAAACGGTTTAGTCAATTTTAACGGCTTCGATGATCCGGACAATTATATTTGCCTTCCTCCCGGAGATTATACCTACATGGAGCGGGACAGCCTGCTGAAGCGTGCGTCAGTCCGCTGGATATCGGAGCATCCGTTTAAGTATGTTTCCCAACTGCCCTTCAAGTTGGCTGCTTTGTATTGTGAAGATACCTGGACGGAGCGTGTAAAGCCGGATATGGGATTTAGAGTAGTTCTTTCAAAGGTGGAGGGTAATAATATGAAGATGATGGAGTTAATCGTTTCCCTGGCGTTGAAAAGCATTGTCTATTACACGGTGCTTTTACTATTCTTTTATTACGTTTGGACGAACCGGCGCGATCTGTTACGAGAGCGGAATATCTATCTTCTGATCCCTGTTTTAGGCACAGCAGTAACGGTTTTGTTCGTGATCACTTCCCGTTATCATTATCCTTATTTGTTTGCGATAACAATCTATGCGGCAGCGGGTCTTGATGCCTTTATACAGAATAAATTAAGGAAAAATAGCAGAAAGTGTTGATTTATTTGTAGATTTCTTGTGTGTGAATCAAAATAATTTGTACCTTTGTGCCCCGTAAAAGAAGAGAAACTCTATTAGAATCTTTGTTTTTGTTCGTGATTGCAGTTCAAAAAGGGAAGACACATAGCAGGAGTTGTACTTAATTTCGTAATATTAAAAAGTAAAATTAGCATGTCGAAAATTTGTCAAATTACCGGAAAAAAAAGCAATGGTTGGCAACAACGTTTCTCACTCTAAGAGAAGAACGAAACGTAAGTTTGATGTGAACCTGTTTACTAAAAAGTTCTACTGGGTAGAACGGATTGTTGGTTAGCCTGAATATTTCAGCCGCTGGCTTGCGTACTATCAATAAACTTGGTTTGGATGCAGCAATTAAGAAAGCTGCTGAAAAAAGGTTATTTAAACGCTTAATTTGAGGAGGAAATAAGAAATGGCAAAGAAAGCAAAAGGTAACAGAGTTCAGGTGATTCTTGAATGCACCGAGCACAAAGACAGTGGTATGCCGGGTACATCTCGTTATATTACAACAAAGAACAGAAAGAATACAACTCAGAGATTGGAGCTGATGAAGTATAATCCTATCCTGAAGAAGATGACGTTACACAAAGAAATTAAGTAAGAGGAGATTAAACAATGGCAAAAAAATGCGGTTGCAACATTTAAGAAAGGTGACGGTCGTACCTACTCTAAAGTAATCAAGATGGTTAAGTCCCCGAAGACTGGTGCTTACATCTTCCAGGAAGAAATGATTCCTAACGAAGCTGTTAAAGATTATTTCGCTAAATAACGGAGCGTAATATCAAGATACGAAGAGAGGTCCTTTTCCATAGCGGGAAGGACCTCTTTTTTTGTCTTCATTCGGGTGGTTATATGGAATATTTTCATACTTTTGTGTGGGCGAATCTGCAGCTGTCCGATTGGGAGCAGTCTGTGAATCGAACCTACAACACGTTGATAAATAATAAATAGAAACAAATTAATAATTAAGAACCATGAGATTTGATGTATCCAGCACAGCGCTGTTATCACGTTTGCAATCTATTAGCAAAGTTATTGCTTCTAAGAATTCATTACCGATCCTGGACAGTTTCCTTTTCAACCTGGAAGGTAATAAACTTACTATAACAGCTTCGGATGCTGAAACACGTCTGGTTACATCCGTTGACGTGATGAATGCACAAGGAAGCGGACTTTTCGCGGTTTCGGCAAAAATCTTGCTCGACCCGTTGAAGGAGTTGCCCGAACAGCCGCTGACTTTTGATATTAACGACGATAACCTGGAAATCTTTATCCATTTCCAGAATGGTAAATATAATTTTATCGGACAGAAGGGAGATACATACCCGCAGCAGAAACCTCTGAATGAGAATGCAATCTCTATCATGATGGACGCGCAGATGTTGTTGAACGGTATCAGCCGTTCGTTGTTTGCAACGGCTGACGACGAGCTCCGTCCGGTAATGAACGGTATCTATTTCGATATTCACACGGACGATTTGACATTCGTGGCTTCCGACGGTCATAAGCTGGTGCGTCTGCGCAATCTTTCGGTAAAATCACCGGAAAGAGCTTCTTTCATCTTGCCGAAGAAGCCCGCGAACCTGTTGAAAGGCCTTTTATCAAAGGAAGGGGAGATGGTCAGCATCAAGTTTGATGATAACAATGCCTATATCAACTGTGTTAATTTCGAAATGGTATGCCGCCTGATCGAAGGTCGTTATCCGAATTACAACAGTGTGATCCCGCAGGAAAATCCTTTCAAGGTGACAATCGACCGTATCTCTTTCCTGAATGCCTTGAAGCGTGTTTCCGTTTTCTCCAATCCGGCCAGCAGCCTTGTCAAGTTGCAGCTGAAGGAGAACGAAATGCTTGTTTCCGCACAGGACATCGATTTTTCTACTTCCGCAGAAGAGAAAATTGTTTGCAGTTTTGACGGAACCGAATTAAGCATCGGTTTCAAGGCAACTTATCTGATTGAAATACTGAGCAACATCAATTCGGAAGAGGTGATACTCGAATTGGCTGATCCTTCGCGTGCCGGTCTGATCGTCCCTTCTGAAAACGAAGAAAACGAGGATTTGCTGATGCTGCTGATGCCTATGATGTTGAATGATTAAAATATAAGAAATGCAGTTAAACCTGAAAAATCCGTTAGTCTTCTTCGACTTGGAGACGACGGGTATTAATATTGTCAAAGACCGTATCGTGGAAATCTCTTTTTGTCAAGGTTTACCCGAATGGAAAAGAAGAATCTAAAACGAGACGGATCAATCCGGAAATGCCCATTCCACCGGAGTCGACCGCTATTCACGGCATCACCGACGAAGACGTAAAAGACTGTCCTACCTTTAAAGAAATAGCCAAATCGTTTGGCAGCCCAGATAGAGGGGTGTGATTTGGCAGGATATAATTCCAATCGCTTTGATATCCCTTTGTTGGCAGAAGAATTTCTGCGTGCAGGTGTCGATATTGATTTGAACAAACGCAAGTTTGTAGACGTACAGACCATTTTTCATAAGATGGAACAGCGTACGCTTGCGGCCGCTTATAAGTTCTATTGTGACAAGAGCCTTGAAAACGCCCATACGGCGGAGGCCGATACGATGGCGACTTATGAAGTGTTGAAAGCGCAGTTGGACCGGTATCCGGAGTTGCAGAATGACATTAATTTCCTTTCCCAATATTCGAGCTATACGAATAATGTGGACTTTGCCGGACGTATGGTATATAACGACAAAGGGGAAGAAGTGATAAACTTCGGTAAATATAAAGGCCGCCTGGTTGAGGAAGTACTGAAGAACGATCCCGGATATTATTCCTGGATTATGAATGGTGATTTCCCTCTGAACACCAAGAAAATACTGACTGAGATAAAATTGAGAGGTTTTAATTCGAAATAAGGACCATGAATAATTTTGAGTTTTGTAACCCTGTAAAGGGTTGTTTTTCGGCAAAGGTTCCATAGCCCGTTTGTCCGCTTTGGTCCCGGCAGGAAGTAAAGTGCTGATGGTGTATGGCGGCGGTAGCATAAAGAAAAACGGCATCTACGGCCAGGTGACGAAGGCGTTGGAAGGATTTGAAGTGACCGAGTTTCCGGGAATCGAAGCAAATCCGCATTACGAAACCTGCATGAAGGCCGTGGAGGTCGTCAAAGAGAAGAAGATCGATTTTTTGTTGGCTGTAGGCGGAGGTTCGGTGATCGACGCTACGAAGTTCATCGCGGTATCTGCAAGAGGAACGATTATGGAAAATCCTAAAGTTAAAATAAATAAGCGTGTCGAGACTGAACTTGATAAATTCCTATAAAAAAACCCCGCTGCGGCGGGGCTTTTTTATTCATATAGACCTATAGGAC
>ENA-OQDT01001033-OQDT01001033.1-human-gut-metagenome-genome-assembly--contig:-NODE-1033-length-17170-cov-4.613448_pt1 | contig 17170 bp, 16 predicted proteins | sample MGYA00242786_ERZ504617 | MGnify/ENA primary metagenome ERZ504617 (study PRJEB26092, sample SAMD00036337) | human gut metagenome | host: Homo sapiens | study: EMG produced TPA metagenomics assembly of...
CAATGTGATTGCTCCAGATGCATCCGCCTGATACAACTGTCCACCAATAGTAAGTTGAAAATCAGTTACTAGAATCCCATCTGAATCCAAATAGTATTGTTTGCCATATTTTTCTACAACTTCATTCTCTGCTCTAAGGAAATCCTTTTTATAATAATTCCATGAGCCATCCTGATTCTGATACCAATCATCGATAATTAAATATCCATTTTCATCTGCCCGTATAATTCCATCATGCGATTTCCCATTTTCATCCGTGTATTCAACCCATTCCTCACTATCGATCATCATTCTTCCAGACCAATCGAAATAGCATGAATATTCAAATCCGGATTCGTCTTCAAAGTCGCGAATAGTATTTGTTACTTTTTTCCTGCTTCATAATAATATACACTACCGTCTTCTTCAACAAATCCATCTTTCACTTCTTCATCAACATCTAGTGATTCTGTCAGATTCTTGTCCAGAACTGTTTCATCTGTTGATGTTTCGCTTTCTGTATCTTCTGTTATGTTTTCAGACGGCTCGTTTTTCTCTTCATATGGGAACCTCCTTATACGATCTTGTTATATCATATTTTCCCACAATTCATTGTATTTGTAAATACTTTTTGTCTTTTTAGTGTTTTATCTGTGAATTTTTTTGTTTTTTCTCATTTCTTTATATTTTTTGTTTTTTCGTAAGTGCCTCAAAACAAAAAAATGGACAGAAAAACGAGAATCATCTCTATTTTTCCGTCCTCTGATTTAATTCAATTGTTCACCTTCCGGCAACACTCCACCTTCTTCTACAATGTTTGCCAGATTAATAATATTCTGCACAGAAGATTCAACCGGCTCCATAATAAAGAGTTCTGTATCACCACTGGAGTAACATGTACCAGTTGTATTCGTACCTTCCGCTGCTACAGACTGAATCGTCCATGCCGGATTATTACTTAACTGATATTTGATCAACGCATTAATCTCTTCCTGAGACATATTGGTCTCTATATCTTTACTCACCTGTTCCATAATAGCATTCGCTTTCAAGAGCATAGTCGGTGACAAACACTTCTTCAACATAGCAGTAATAACTGCCTGCTGATCTTTTCCTCTCTGATTGTCTCCACCTGGAACATTGTGTCTCTCTCTACAGAAAGCAAGTGCTTCTTCACCGTTAAAGTGATTATATCCTTTCTGTACGTCCATTACATGTTCAGAATCTTCACTTGTAGTAAACTCATACTCTGAATATACATCAATTCCTCCAAGTGTATCTACAATGTCAATCATGGATGTAAAATTCAATCTCGCATAATAATTAATATCCGTTTCATATAATTCACCCAACGTTCTCATAGATGCATCTATCCCGTAGATTCCCGCATGTGTCAACTTATCTCTCTGTCCTCCTGAAATCCCCGGAATAGGAACATAATAATCACGTGGTGTTGTTACAAGTAATATCTGATGTGTCTGCGGGTTCACAACTGCAATAATATTCACATCACTTCGGCTTGTTTCTGATACATCACCATAAACATCAATACCACTGATATAAACTGTAAATGGTTCTTTTATAATACTGTCATCTGTTGCCATAGTATCCTTGTTTCCCAAATTCAATTCCACACGGATATTAAATGTGTATAATACCTTTGCTTTTTCGCTATAACCGTCTACTGTTTCTTCCATCAGACTTGTATATGCACTGTTATAAATAATTGCATCACAATCTCCATCAATCAAAGCCTGTGCCTGATCCTGAACAGAATCGTATTCTTTCACTTCGATCGTATCAACGCCAATCTGCTTTTCAATATCAGTTACAGCCGTCTGTATATTGTCAGCTCCTTTCTCAAACTGTACACCATACGTATAGCCTGCCGCATCTTCTATTGTCTCCGCTGAATCATCTGCGCGCACTGCAACGACCATCTTATCCACTTTATAGTTGCTGCCTGTGATCTTCCCAATCATATTATTAGCCTGAGCGACATAATAACTTCCAGTAAACATCACAACTGCCATAAGTAAACTGAACACTTTTCCCAAAGTACCCCGTTTTCTCCTTGCTGCCTGTGAATTCAGTGTCACACACCATAAGAAAAACAGTATTGCTGCTACCAGTATCAGATACTTATCCGGAATCATTCCCAACAAACACAATACCGCCATTAAGGCTATACTGGCAATCGTCTGAAGAATGATACACAAAGTTCCCAATTTATTGCTTCCCGATCTGCGGGAATACTTATTTGTACTTTTCTTTCTGCGTGCAGAATTGCCAGCAGATCCTTTTCGTTTTGCCATCTTACATCCCTTTTCTCAAATTAGAACAATTTTGACGGGTAAACTCCTTTTTCAATCAATCCACGAAGTGCTGCTGTTACAGATTCTTTGTCTTCTTTATATGTCACACCAAACCACTGGTCATGTGACTGCAGTACTTTTACTTCCAGTTTTCCATCATTTAACAGATCTCCAATCATTGTCGGAAGCAGGTATTCTGCTTTTAGATCTGTACTTTCTGTTTTCTCAAGGAACTCATCAAATCCTGTCTTAAGAATCTCAAAAAATTCAGGTGTAATTCCCCACATATTCATAGATACCGGTGAATCAATGTCAAGGAATACATCTCCATCCTCTTTATGGATTACGGCTTTTCCATCTTCTTTTTCGATGTTATGTGTCTCTTCAATGTCTGCAAGCATACCATGTCCGTCTACTTTGCACACGCCTCTGGTCACACCGCCATTGTCACTCAATGTATTTTTTTAATACAAAGCTGACCATACAAATCTGCATTATATCAGTAGACGGGAGGTTTGTCAAATAACTGTATGCCTCTTTAAATGCTTCTTTTCCATAATAATCATCTGCATTGATTACAAGGAATGGAGCATCCACCACATCTTTACAGCAAAGAATTGCCTGACCTGTTCCCCAAGGTTTTGTTCTTCCTGTGAATTTTCCGCTGAATTTTTCCGGAATATCATCAAGCTCTTGAAATGCATATGCTACTTCTACTTCTTTTTCAATACGGTTGCCAATGATCTCTTTGAAATCTTTTCTCGAGATCTTTGCGGATAACGAATACAACTTTGTCAAACCCTGCTTCTAATGCATCATAGATGGAGTAGTCCATGATAATCTCTCCATTTGGTCCGATTGGAGCCAGCTGCTTGATTCCGCCTCCAAAACGACTTCCAATACCTGCCGCCATGATTACTAATGTTGCTTTGCTCATTTCATTTTTCCTCCTAATGTCTCTTCACTGTTACAATATACCAGTTTATAAACACACTTATTCTCCCAATCCATCTTTCACAAGTTGAACCATGTCTGAAAGTGCTATTTCTTCGTCTTCTCCTTCACAAATAATTGTAATCTCATCTCCGCTTTTTATGCATGCACCCAGTACGCTTAATACACTTTTGGCATTTGCATTTACCTCTTCGTTTTTCATCTTTTTGTACACTGTGATCTTGCTCTTGTACTGCATCGCAGTTTTACAAAACAATCCTGCCGGTCTTAGATGAAGTCCTGTCGGATTTTTGATCACTACTTTATCGCTTACCATGTTATTCTCCTATTCTATCTCTCTGATAGTTGGAAGTTTTAACTCCAATATCATATAATATGCATTGAAAACTGTCAATGCCAGCCTTCTTAATTCTTTTTTAATTTAGACCTGTACTTTTTTAATTAATATGAAGTATTATTAATTTGTCCCAGCGTTATTTTCCGGTTGTTCATCCTTTGTGGATCCTTTTTCAGTCAATATAAGCTGCACTGTCACTGGTTTTGTCAACGTTACTCCATCCGGAAGGTCTACTTCTACCGGTATGTCATAAGTGCCTTCCTTCGTGTAATTCTGGAGATTTACCGATACTGCATTGCTGATATCCAGACTATCCAGCGTATCTTTCTCTCCCTGAAATACAAGTGTCACCTCAGCATCTGGCTCATAACTTACCTGAAGATTTTTTGCCAGATAATTCTGTTTGATGGACGCAACCATAAACTCAATTGTACGATTTCCCAACTGTTCGATCATTGCAGTTGCGGTAACCTTTCCTGAAGCGCCTTCAATCAGTTCTACACCTTCCGGCAGATAATCTGTAATGTCAAATGCTTTCTCTATCTTCTCTGTTGCCCCAGCGATAGACAATTCAGATGCTGGAATATTGATACTTTCAATCTTGGATAAGGCCTCTTCTTTTCCGCAGATCTGCACGCTCGCCGGTTCGCTCGAACAACCGAGATATTCATATCCATCTGCCGGTGTTCCAGATGCTTCAAATTTTAATGGAACCGTCTTGATCCTCATTACTGTCACATCTACAGTGATTCCATCTTCTCCAAGATTATTACTTAGCTGTCCCTGATTGATTACATTTCCCGATGCATCATATAAAACAAGTTCTGCTGTAAGTTCTTCATCTTTTGAAATTCCATCTACATTAATCTTCGCTACGGCTTTATCAATTGATTTTACTGTTGATTCTGCTCCTGTAATCGTTATTTTTTCAGGATTAACTTTCATCTCTCCAATCTGATAACCGTCACGCTGCGTTCCTGTTGTGCTAACAGTCAGTGTAAATACAGTCTTACCTGTTGGTTCTGTCTTAATCTGTATATTTCTCGGAGCAGCCTCTGCCGACTGATAAGATCCACTATACTTTGGAATTGATACTGAAATTGGTATCAACCCTGTCCTGGAATCCATTTCTTTGATATCCGCAGTAGCCACAATATCATCCGACTTAATCTGTTGAATCACTGAACGTTTTGCGTAAACAACTACGTTTACATTCTGATCATCTAAAACCGTATAAACTTCCCCACCTTGTGTAATCACATCATCGTTCGCTATCGTAACTTTGATGTTTGTATAAGTTGATTTCGTAACCGGATTAGCAACATTCGCAACAATCAGCCAAAGAAATGCTGCAAAAACAAATGCAATAATCTTAAGCGGAAGATTCGTTGTCAATTTGTATTTTTTCATGATCTGTGCCATCCTTTCCGTATAGAAAACTTGTTCTTTGTCTCTGTCTTTCTATACTGAATCTGGCTTAACTGACTCCGAAGTTCTTCTGCGTTAATAGCTCGAAGCAATCGTCCTCCGGAAGCCACAGAAACAAGTCCCGTTTCTTCTGAAACAACAATCACAAGAGCATCGCAAACTTCGCTCATTCCCAATGCCGCACGATGCCTTGTTCCCAGATCTTTACTGATTGTCATGTTATCTGAAAGTGGCAGATAACATGTTGCTGATGTAATTCTGTCCCCTCTGATAATAACCGCGCCATCATGAAGTGGGGTGTTGTGTTCAAAAATATTGATCAGCACCTGAGAAGACACTTTACAATCAAGCTCTATACCTGTCATTTCATACTCTGTCAACTGAATCACCTGTTCTACTACGATCAGTGCTCCTGTACATACACTTCCCATAGCATAACAAGCTCTTACAATACTATCCAGTGTTTCATCCGAAAACCTCTGATTTTCTTTATTTTTATCGAACGGATTAATGTTACTAAATAAATTCTTCTCCCCCAGCTTCTCCAATGCCCGTCTAAGTTCTGGCTGAAAAACAACAATTGCTGCAATCGCTAATACATTAATCGACTCTCTTGCCAGATACAGGATCGTATTCATTTGAAAAAGCCATGCCAGAAGAATAAATCCCCCCAGCATAAGCATTCCTCGCAGAAGCATCCAGGCTTTTGTGTTCTTGATCCAGAGCATGATTTCATAGACAATAATCGTCACAATCAGAATCTCTATGATATCTTTTATCTGTATATGTGGAAAATACATTCCATTTGAATAATTTCTTATAAAATTCTGAATCCACTCTATCATCTCAAGTCTCACCACCTTATGTAATCACTCGTTGTTATGCACTCTTGCATCTTTTGCTCTGTCGATCACTCTTTTTTCTCTTCATTCTGATCCAGACCCAGTTCCTTGCTCAGACTTCTTGTTAAAAGAATATCTTCCGTCATGTTTGAATCATTAAAAATTGTTGTTTGTGCAAGATCAGACTCCTTTTTTCAGTTGTTCTGACTGATCTTCTTCCTCTTTCTGTTCAACTTCCTTCAAATCAGAAACTTCTGACACAGCAGTATTGTTTTCTGTCTCTGACACATTCGGCATCTCTGCGTCCTGCCCCTGATGTTCTGTAATATGTTTTACCTGCTTCTCAGGCATCTGAACCCCTACTTTCGGAACTGCCTTTACATAATAATAGTATTCGTCATCTTCAAACTGAACATTCTCTGTTCTTGAATAATCCACAGAGAAAAAAATAACTTCAAGGAACAATCTATTACAACACCAAGAATCCCACTGTAAAATCATCATCGTATAAGACATGTGAAGTCCAAGAGAAATATTTCCCGATGCACCTACGATCACACAAACTGCTGCTCCTGTTGCTGATGCTATCTTCCAGGAATGATCAACTGCCCGAATTTTTAATTCCGTTCACTACCAGTATTCCGATCACTACTGCAAACAGCATAACCCACATTTCTTGATAGCCTACAAACTGATTTTTGTTAAAAATTTGGTTAAAGTGCTGATCATTGTTGTTCCATCTGTACCTTTCAATGCTGTTGCAGAAGCTTTGATCAGGTAAAGCAGATAATAAACAAGGATTCCGCAGGATGCAGGAACAATCCATATTGTAGTACCTAACAGCCCAAATATAACCGGAATCACCAGTGGTATTTTCATGCCGAAAGCTACTACTGTCAGCAGAATCAGCCAGCTCTTCTCTGGGGTAAATCGAAAGTAGAAAATATACATTAACAAAAACAGTATCACCGCAACTCCGGCTATTGGCATAGATAATGTATATAAATGAGCCACTATTAACACAGTTGCTGCTGCCGTCATTACTGCCAGAGGGAGAAATGTACAGACTACTGCTAAGCCAACAGTACAAAGAACAGATGATGCCATCTTCATAAATCCAATATTAGAATTGATCAGGTTAAACACCAAAAGTGCAAGCAAAAAACTGTGCTCCCTTTCGAACCAAGAGAGAGTGAGAAACATAAATCTGCTTAAATCTTTCTCTAAGAACCAATAAATTGTTCATTGCTCATTCTTCTCCTTTTTACACATCTTCTCTAAACGGGACAAATTACGATAATAACGTTTTACATTCTGTTTGGCAACTGCATGTTTTCTCTTATAAAAACTATTTGCGCAAACCCCATATATAACCAAAAGAACTATATAGCCTGCAATTGCTGCAATCAAGAGAACGAATAGTTTTAAAATTGTCAGATCAGCAGATAAACTATCACTCGAATAAATGCAGAAACTAACGAACAAAATTGCATAACCTATTGTTACCCAAATCAATGTAATCCATCTCTTAAGACTTGCATAATCTTTTCTGTAATAATCGGCAATTTTAAAATCATCTCTGTAATTCTTCTCATATATCGACATTTTTGTCATTAAACGAATCCTGTCTTTATCTAACATATCCGACATTCACCTTTCAAGATTTCTCTCCTAAGTATACCATATGTTCAGATGCCTTGTCCAATGCTTAGAGTCAAAAAGTAGACATTTTTAACACCTGCTTTTTTCAGGATTCCTGCAGCACGTTCTATTGTACTTCCGGTTGTGTAAATATCATCAATCAGAAGAATGTTCTGGCGTGGATTCCACGATTTTGAAACCGCAAATGCCCCCTTCAGATTTCTGTGTCTCTGCTCCCCGTTCATTTCCTTTAAAGGCCGGGTTTTCTTAATCCGATATAAAACATCTTTTTCTATAGGAATTCCCATACATTCTGATAACTGCTTTGCTAAAAGTTCTGCCTGATTATATCCTCGTTTTCTCATTTTCGATCTATGTAATGGAATTGGAATAATTGCCTGAATCCCCCATCTTCGAATCTGAAATTCAAACTCATCTGCCAGCTCTTTCCCAAAGATTTCCGCATAATATCGCTTGTTGTGATATTTCAACCGATATACTGAATTCGAAACCGGCGGAATGTGAACCCAGAGGCTGCGTCCTTGTTCATAATTACTTTTTCTTCTTTCACAATCCCTGCAATACTCTTTCGTTTCATCCTCCAATGGCTTTCCACAATGGATACATTTTATTTTTCCCACCTTAACAACCTGTTTTCTACAGTCATCGCAAATACCTTTTGAGCTGATTTCCTGACAAAACGGGCATCTTTTTGGATACATTTTTTCTAAAATTCTTTGATTCGCTCGTCTAAGCTTGTAAATCTTCCCTGTTCGCTTTTGTTTTCGATCATTTCCTGAAATGTTAGTTCACTCCCTACTATTGTTAAACATTTTTTTGCCCGCGTCACTGCTGTATAAAGCAGATTCCTGTTATATAGTAACTTTGGTCCTGGAAGAAGTGGGATAATGACCGCCGGATACTCGCTTCCCTGAGATTTATGAACCGTAATCGCATAGGCAAGTTCTAACTCATCTGTCATATCGTATCCATATTTTACCTTTCTCCCCTCATCATATTCCACGATAACAGTTTCTGTATATTCATTGATTTCATCAATGACTCCCATGTCACCGTTAAAAACTCCAATTCCTTTGTCAACTGTTAATCCAAATCTGGTAGAAACTTCCCACTCTAATTGATAATTATTTTTAATCTGCATTACTTTGTCACCTTCACGGAACAATCTACCATTAATTTCTTTCTCCGTTTTTTGGGAATCTGAAGGATTCAGATATTGCTGTAGAATCACATTCAATCGTTCTACACCCAGCAATCCCTTACGTGTTGGTGTCATTACCTGGATTTCATTTGGATCGGCCTGCACATATCTGGGTAATTTCTTCTGTATTAAAGTAATAACGACGCTAATGATCGTATTCGCATCCTGGCGTTTTAAGAAGAAGAAATCCCGGCTTTTATTATCAATTGTAACCGGTTCTCCTGCATTGATCTTATGAGCATTTACTACAATATCACTCTCTCCTGCCTGACGAAAAATTCTTTGTAAGCGTCACTACGTGAAATTTTTTCTGAACGTATGATATCTTTTAACACACTTCCCGGTCCCACGGACGGAAGCTGATCCACATCTCCCACAAGAATAAGTCTTGTTCCCGGAATAACTGCTGATAAAAGCGCATGCATCAGATTCAGATCAACCATGGACATCTCATCTATAATGATAACATCTGTCTCAAGTGGATTCTCTCTGTTTCTCAAAAATCCACCTACACTGTTCTCTTCCTCAGGATTTCCACTTACTTCAAGTAATCTGTGAATCGTCTGGGCTTCATATCCTGTAGCCTCTGTCATTCGCTTTGCCGCGCGTCCTGTTGGCGCTGCAAGAAGGATACTCATTCCTTCGCTTTCAAAAAATTGAATCATCGTATTGATCGTTGTCGTCTTACCTGTACCCGGTCCTCCTGTTAATATGAGCAAACCATGTTTAATAGCTTCGATAACAGCTCTGTGCTGCATTGGATCCAATTCTATCTTTTCTTTCTGTTCTACTCTTTTCAGACGTTTCTCCATCATGTCTTCCGGCATCTGACAGTCAATATCAAGATCATTAAGCATTTTCGCAGTATTCAATTCCAAGTAATAATAATGTGCTGGATAAATGCGAATTTCCTCATCCACTTCTTTCATAACTGTTTTCCGTTCTATACACAGATCCATGATGTACTTCTCAATATCTTCAAGATCGACTCCTAAAAGTGCATTTGCTCTTCGAAGCAATATATTCTGTGGTAAATAAACATGCCCCTCACCTACTGCCTGTTGCAATGTATAAAACAAACCACTTCTTATACGATAGTCTGAATCTGTATGTATGCCGATTTTGGATGCAATTTCATCCGCAGTCTTAAATCCGATTCCTTCAATATTATCTGCAAGCTGATACGGATTTTCTTCCAACACTTTATACACTTTCATTCCGTAATACTGATAAATCTTGGCTGCCAGCTTTGTGGAAATACCGTATTTCTGCAGATAAATCATGGCTTTTCGCATATCTTTCTTTTCTTCAAGCTGAGATGCAATCTCCTGTGCTTTTCTTTCACTGATTCCTTTGATCTCCGCAAGTCTTTCCGGCTCTTCTTCAATAATGCGGAAAGTATCCTCTTTAAACTTTTTCACGATTCGGCCAGCCAGTGCCGCACCCACACCTTTCACTGCTCCGGAGCCAAGATATCGTTCAATAGAAACAATATCCTCCGGCTCTTTTACTTTATAATGAGAAATCTTCAACTGCTTACCGTAAACATTATGATTCACATATTCTCCTTGAATTTCAAGGAGTTCTCCTTCATTAATATAGTTCAGACTTCCCACGCATGTCACTTCACCATCATCATGTTCAATATGGAATACTGTATACCCATTATCAGAATTTCTATATACAATATGACTCACATACCCTGTAACTGTTTCCACACTTTTTCCTCTCTCTTCTTGTATCTTTTCCTAATTTATATGCAGAAAAAGGGTGTGTTCCTCTTATACACACCCCTCGTAATTGAATCTTCTTCTCTAAGAACCTGACACTTCAAATTCTTTTTCAGAATTCTTTCTCTTAAAACTCTTTTCTTCCACTCATAAATTCCACAAACTGTCCGGTACCAATTGCAACGACTTTCATCGGATCCTCCGCTGTCATCGTATTAATTCCTGTTCTCTCTTCGATCAATTCTTCCAGTCCGCGAAGAAGTGATCCTCCTCCGGTAAGAACAATTCCCCGATCAAGGATATCTGCTGACAACTCCGGTGGAGTCTGCTCGAGTACTCCGATTACAGCTTCTACAATCTGTCCTGTAGATTCTCTTAAAGCTTCTTCTGTCTCAGACGAAGTCACCGTAACTGTCTTTGGAAGCCCTGTTACCAGATTACGCCCTCTGACTTCCATCTTCTCTTCCTCTACAAGTGGATAAGTCGTTCCAATCTTAATCTTGATATCCTCTGCTGTTCTTTCTCCAATCAGAAGATTGTGTTTCTTTCTCATATAGCGTACGATTGCTTCATCAAAATCATCACCCGCTATCTTAATTGATGTATTCACAACTGTTCCGCCCAGTGAAATAACTGCAATATCCGCTGTGCCTCCACCGATATCAACGATCATGTTTCCACAAGGCTTTGAAATATCTATTCCTGCTCCTATTGCAGCTGCCACAGGTTCTTCAATCAGATGAACTTCTCTTGCTCCGGCTGCAAAGGTAGCCTCTTCCACTGCTTTTTTTTCTACTTCTGTAACACCACTTGGTACACAGATACTGATTCTCGGCTTCTTAAATGTACGTTTTCCCAGAGCTTTCTGAACAAAATACTTAATCATCTTCTCCGTCACGGTATAATCAGAGATTACTCCTTGTCTGAGTGGTCTTACCGCAATAATATTTCCCGGTGTTCTTCCAAGCATCAGACGCGCTTCTTCACCAATTGCCTTGATCACATTCGTATCACGATCAAATGCGACAACTGATGGTTCTTTCAGAACAACCCCTTTTCCTTTCACATATACCAGTACACTGGCTGTCCCCAAATCTATTCCAAGATCTACTGACATCATAATTTCTATATCTCCCTTCTAAAACGCTCTTTTACTGTTCTCAGCAATCTACTGCAAATAAACAACTTTGTCTGTTACTGATTCCAGCATTTTCTTTCCTCAATCAAGTGTCTTTTGTCCCTTGAAGGGGTTTATCGTTACTGTTTTTTTCACTATTTACTGTTGTCAATATTATGTAACCAAAACAGTAATGTTTTATCATCCGCATACTTTAGTATAATAGACTTCGCTTAAAATAGAAAGGCATTTTTTGCATATATTTTACGACTTTTTTCGACTTTTTTTCGTCTTTATTTCTCCAATATAGCCGCAATATATTTTCCTGTATAAGAATCTGGATTCTTTGCGACCTCTTCCGGAGTACCACTTGCCACAACAGTTCCTCCGCGGTCTCCTCCTTCTGGTCCAATGTCAATAATATAGTCTGCCGTCTTAATCACATCCAGATTATGTTCGATTACAATTACTGTATTTCCATCCCCGGAAAGTCTGCGGAGAATCTCTGTTAATTTATGCACGTCTGCAAAATGAAGTCCTGTCGTAGGTTCATCCAGAATATATACCGTTTTTCCGGTACTGCGTTTGCTAAGTTCTGTCGCAAGTTTAATTCTCTGTGCCTCGCCACCTGAAAGCTCTGTAGAAGGCTGTCCCAAACGAATATACGACAATCCGACATCTCTCAACGTCTCCATCTTTCTTCGAATGCTTGGCACGTTTTCAAAGAAATCTACCGCTTCTTCCACTGTCATATTCAATACATCATATATATTTTTCCCTTTATAGCGTACTTCCAGCGTCTCACGATTGTAACGCTTTCCGCCACAGACTTCACATGGAACATAAACATCCGGAAGAAAATGCATCTCGATTTTCAGGATTCCGTCTCCTGCACATGCTTCACAGCGTCCCCCTTTAACATTAAAGCTAAACCGTCCTTTCTTGTATCCACGTGCTTTTGCATCCGGCGTTCCTGCAAACAAATCTCGGATCAAATCAAACACGCCTGTATAAGTGGCAGGATTTGACCGTGGCGTCCTTCCGATTGGTGACTGGTCGATATTAATCACTTTGTCAACCTGATCTAGCCCTTCTATTCTCTTATGTTTTCCGGGGATTGTTCTTGCCCGGTTCAAGTCTCTTGCAAGTCTTTTATATAAAATCTGATTCACAAGAGAACTTTTCCCCGATCCAGACACTCCCGTTACACAAGTCATAACTCCCAAAGGGAATTTTACATCAATGTTCTTGAGATTATTCTCTTGTGCACCGACTACTTTCAGATAACCTGTCGGCTTCTTTCTTTCTGTCGGAACCGGAATCCTGATTTTTCCACTCAAATACGCTCCTGTGACAGAATTTGGATTTTTCATAATTTCCTGTGCATTTCCCACAGCAACAACCTGACCGCCATGTTCTCCTGCCCCCGGACCGATATCTACTATATAATCCGCTGCCAGCATCGTATCTTCATCATGTTCTACTACAATCAATGAATTTCCAAGATCACGCAAATGTTTCAGCGTCGCAAGAAGTTTATCATTATCTCTTTGATGAAGTCCGATACTCGGCTCATCCAGAATATATGCAACTCCGACCAGACCTGATCCAATCTGTGTTGCAAGTCGAATTCTCTGTGCTTCTCCACCGGAAAGTGTTCCTGTCGCACGCGCAAGCGTCAGATAATCCAGACCGACATCCATCAAAAAACTGATTCTTGCTTTGATCTCTTTCAGAATCTGATTACCAATCAACTGCTGTGTCTCTGTCAATTGAAGTTCATCTAAAAATTTCTGAAGACGTTCTATAGAAAGTGTTGTCACTTCTGAAATATTCTTATCTCCAACTGTTACAGCTAAAGCCCCCGGCTTCAAGCGCTGTCCTTTACAGGCTGAACATGGTGTAATATTCATAAATGTCTCATATTCTGCTTTCATCGTCTGAGAACCTGTCTCACGGTAACGACGTTCCACATTCTTGATCAATCCTTCAAATGCAACCGGATAAATCCCTTCGCCTCTCTGACCTTTATAATAAACCTTTACTTCTTTTCCGTCTGTTCCATAAATCAAAACATCATGGATTTCTTTCGGATAATCCTCAAAAGGGGTATCCAGATCAAAATGATATTCTTTACACAGTGCATCCAGAATTGCACGTGTGAAGCTGCTCTTGTCTGTACAGGACTGCCATCCTAAAACTGCAATCGCACCTTGATTAATAGACAACGACGGATCCGGAATCATCAGTTCTTCTGAAAATTCCATTTTGTATCCAAGTCCAAAACATTCCGGGCAAGCCCCAAATGGATTGTTAAAAGAAAAACTGCGAGGCTCAATCTCATCGATACTGATTTCGCAGACAGGACATGAAAAGCTCTGGCTGAAATTCAGAGGTTCTCCATCGATCACATCAACAACAAGCAGACCTTCTGCGAGCTCAAGTACATTTTCGACAGAGTCTGTCAGTCGTTTTTCAATTCCAGGTTTTACTACAAGACGATCTACAATAATCTCAATATTATGCTTGATATTCTTATCTAATGTAATTTCTTCTGAAAGTTCATACATATTGCCATCCACACGAACACGAACATATCCACTCTTTTTTGCACGTTCGAAAAGCTTTGCATGTGTTCCTTTTCTTCCACGTACAACAGGTGCCAAAAGCTGTATCTTCGTTCTCTCCGGAAGCGCCATGATCTGATCCACCATCTGATCTACCGACTGTTTTGCAATCTCACGACCACATTTCGGGCAATGCGGAATTCCAACTCTCGCATATAATAATCGAAAATAATCATAAATCTCCGTAACAGTTCCAACTGTGGAACGTGGATTGTGATTCGTTGATTTCTGATCGATAGAAATTGCAGGTGAAAGCCCTTCGATACTTTCTACATCCGGTTTCTCCATCTGACCAAGAAACTGTCTTGCATAGGAAGACAGTGATTCCATATAACGTCTCTGTCCTTCTGCATAAATTGTATCAAATGCAAGGGAAGATTTTCCAGAACCGCTAAGTCCCGTCAAAACAACCAGTTCATTTCTTGGGATATCTACATCTATATTCTTCAGGTTATTCTCATTCGCGCCTCGTATCTTAATGTACTGTCTGGCGTCCATTTTCTTACCCATTTTGTAATCTCCTATTCCATATCATTGAGCATCTTTTTTAATTCAACAAGCTTATCACGAAGCTCTGCCGCTGCCTCAAAGTTCAATTCCGCTGCTGCCTTCTTCATCTGTTTCGTCAGATCCGCGATCAGTTTCTCCAGTTCTTTCTGGCTCATGGACTCCGGATCTTTTTCAAGCCGCATCTCTTCTGCCGCAACCTTTTTAGAGATACTGATCAGATCACGCACTGACTTCTGAATCGTCTTCGGCGTAATTCCATGCTCTTCATTGTATCTCATCTGAATCTCACGACGACGCTGTGTCTCATCGATCGCCAGCTGCATTGATTCTGTAATCTTATCTGCATACATGATTACATGTCCTTCTGCATTACGCGCTGCACGACCGATTGTCTGAATCAGCGAAGTCTCTGAACGAAGGAATCCTTCTTTATCTGCATCAAGGATTGCAACAAGAGTGATTTCCGGAATATCAAGTCCTTCTCTCAAGAGGTTGATCCCAACCAACACATCAAACACATCTAGACGCATATCTCGGATGATCTCCGTACGTTCAAGTGTATCAATATCCGAATGAAGATATTTTACACGGATTCCTACTTCACGCATATAATCTGTCAAATCTTCTGCCATACGCTTTGTCAGCGTTGTGACAAGGACTTTATTCTTCTTACTGATCTCTTTGTTCACTTCACCGATCAGATCATCAATCTGTCCTTCTACCGGTCGCACTTCAACTTCCGGATCCAGAAGTCCTGTCGGACGGATTACCTGTTCTGCTCGAAGAAGTTCATGATCCTTCTCATATTCTCCCGGTGTCGCAGATACAAACATCACCTGATTGATCTTACTTTCAAACTCATCAAAGTTAAGTGGACGGTTATCCTTCGCAGATGGGAGACGGAACCCATAATCTACCAATGTCTGCTTTCTCGACTGGTCTCCGTGATACATTCCACCAATCTGCGGGATCGTCTTATGTGACTCATCAATCATCATAATAAAATCATCCGGGAAATAATCAATCAATGTATACGGAGCCTGTCCCGGTCGAAGCCCTGCCAAATGTCTGGAATAATTCTCAATTCCGGAACAAAATCCAGTCTCCTTAAGCATCTCAATATCAAAATTCGTTCGCTCTGCAATACGCTGTGCCTCTAAAAGCTTATCATTTCTCTTAAACTCTTTGACACGTTCTTCTAATTCTTCTTCAATATCTGCCACCGCACGTTTGATATTCTCACGGTCAACCACGTAATGAGATGCCGGAAAGATTGCTACATGTTTCAGTTCGTCCTTCACTTCTCCTGTCAAAATATCAATCTCTGAGATCCTGTCTATCTCGTCTCCAAAGAATTCCACACGAATCGCTGTGTCACTCTCATATGCCGGAATGATTTCCAAAACATCTCCACGCACACGAAATGTACCACGGTGGAAATCCATATCATTACGATCATACTGGATCTCAATCAGCTTTGCCATTACTTCATCACGATCTTTGATCATACCCGGACGCAAAGAAACTACCATGTTCTGGTAATCTACCGGGTTACCCAGCCCATAGATACAAGATACACTTGCAACAATGATCACATCTCTTCGCTCCATCAGTGACATAGTTGCGGAGAGTCGAAGCTTATCAATCTCGTCATTGATGGACGAATCCTTGGCAATATATGTGTCTGAAGATGGAACATATGCTTCCGGCTGATAATAGTCGTAGTAGGAGACAAAGTATTCCACTGCGTTATTCGGAAAGAACTCTTTGAATTCCCCATACAGCTGCGCAGCCAGCGTCTTATTATGTGCAATAATCAATGTCGGCTTGTTCATCTGTTGAATAACATTCGCCATGGTAAATGTCTTACCAGATCCAGTAACGCCAAGCAACGTCTGACACTGGTTTCCTTCTTTGAAGCCTTCGACCAGCTCTTTAATTGCCTGCGGCTGGTCGCCAGTTGGGTTGTATTGTGATACTAATTCAAAATGATCCATGTAATTTCTCCTGAGCGCTCTAATTTAGCGGTGATATTTTAGAAATAGTAGTTGTTTTCTTAGTATTGTTACTTGTATAGTATATCATTCAGGAGAAAAAAAGTACAGAACTAAACCGAATGTTTGTTCTGTACTTTTACATCTTAGCTCGATTCTACATACCTTTAAAATGTATTTGGATTTAAAGTCAATTTTTTTATTTCGTTGACAGAATAAACTTTTAAGATATATAATATTTTTATTACATTGTAAGATTTGGAGGAATATCACATGAGCAATCTGCCTCAAATTTCAGAAGCTGAATTTGAAGTTATGAAAATCGTTTGGAAATATGCACCAATCAGCTTAAGGATTCCGCAGGCGATCACATCTGCAAGTGCTACTACGGTGGAGAGCCGGGTAGTCTGCAGGGTAAGCTGCTCCATGATTCCGGCAGTATTTACAATGCCGGTGATATGGATGTCCCCTACA
>ENA-OQDT01001035-OQDT01001035.1-human-gut-metagenome-genome-assembly--contig:-NODE-1035-length-17141-cov-3.558129_pt1 | contig 17141 bp, 13 predicted proteins | sample MGYA00242786_ERZ504617 | MGnify/ENA primary metagenome ERZ504617 (study PRJEB26092, sample SAMD00036337) | human gut metagenome | host: Homo sapiens | study: EMG produced TPA metagenomics assembly of...
AGAAAGGGAGCCGTACGCAGAAGGAGAGCTGTACACAGGAAATAAGCAGCACAGCCCCACGCCACCTTCCGCGATGGCTGCCTCACCTGCGTAAAAAGAGACAAATCGGGTATGGAATCTGTCCCCTTTTACGCAAGAATGCTGCATGCAATTTCCTGTAGGAATAACTCAGGCGGCCGTTTTATACAAAACTTCCTATGCTGGGCAATATGGCAAACAGGAGAGCGAATCCCAGTCAGCGCAAGCCCCCGCGCAGTTCGTACCTCGAAGATTCCCGTATGAAGCGCAACAACCGGCATATTGGCCAGGTCACGCGTTCTCAGAAACCACGCAAAGTGGTGACGGCGAAGAAACTCCGCGCGCAGAGCAAGCGCAACGAGCAGTACCGCACCAAGATGCAGCTCAGGCAGATCCTTCTGGAAAAACCGAAGCTGCGCGGATGGCTGCATCTCATCGCCTTCCCGTTCTCCGTGGCCACCTCGGTGATCCTCATCTGCCTGGCGCCGAGCGGCTGGATGAAGGTGGCGATCAGCGTGTACAGCGCGACGATCATCCTGCTGTTCGGCAACAGCGCGGCGCTCCACCTCGGCCACGGGTATTTTCCGAAGGCCGTCGACGACGTACTATGCCGCATCGACTATTCGAACATCTTCCTGGTGATCGCCGGCACTTGCACGCCGTTCTTCTTCGCACTGAACAACACGGTGATCTGCTGGGTGTATGTGGGCGTGGTCTGGGTCACCGCATTGCTTGGCACGTTCGTGCATCTGATCTACCCGGTGGGCCTCGACTGGCTGTTCACCATCGTCTACATTGTGCTCGGACTCGCCCCGATCACAATCATCTGGCTGTTCTGGAAATCCCCGTACATCGGGCCTGTGCCCACCATTCTCGTGATCGCCGGCGGAGCCTGCTATATTGCCGGCGCTGTATGCTTCGCGTTGCGCAAGCCGAATCCGTTCCCGAAGTGGTTCTGGGTTCCACGAGCTCTTCCATTTGGGTACCATTGGCGGCTATGTGTGCCATGTGATCGCACTGTTCATGGTGGTGCTGCGCATGCGCGCGCTCATGTAACCGTTCGTATGCAGCAATTCGGCTGCCGGGATTCGTGTGTTCCGGTGGCCGTCTCGCTGTATGCCATGTCTGCGGATTATTCATCGCTGCAGATTCGGTTCCGGCAGCGTGGAAACCTGCGGCTGTGGCGAAGTGGGCGGCGTCTGCGGATCGGTCCCCGGCACGAGATCCCACGGCATGCACTTCTTGACAAGCCAGAAGATGAGCAGCGCAAGCAACGTCCATCCCCAGATCGGGTGGTTCGTGGCGAGACCGCCGAATATGACGCCGAAGAACAGCGTGCGGATTGCGTAGAACGCAATGCGCTGGCCCCGTGAGCGATCACGCGTCTCGATGGTCATGTGGGTGTAGCGGCAACCGAGCGTCTGGCCATGGTGACGCCAGGGAATCCACACCTCGAACAGCAGGAACGAGAGGGCCGCGGTGATCCACGTCATGTAGTCGAGCACGCGCGGTTCCACGGTGAGCGACAGCCAGACGTAATGGCCGTCTCCGGTCGATTTGAACACCAGGTAGAACAGGAAGATGTACAGGATGCTCAGTGGCACGTACACCAGCGCGATGAGCAGGAAGTCGATGCACATGGAGACCATGCGGTGCACGAATCCCGGTCGCGTGTTCGTGCCGGTGAGCTGCTTCGCTTTCTTCGGCACGAGTTTCGTGTAGAGCAGGGCGCACGCATACCCGAGCATCGCACCGAGCGTGTTCGTGAGCATGTCGTCGACGTCGAACTGGCGGTACGCGCACGGGTAGATGCCCCAGATTCCAGTGAGCTGCGAGGTCTCAATGAATATGGAGCAGCCGAGTGCGAAGGCGGAGGTGACCCAGAATCTCCAGCCGGCCCAACGGCACAGCATGAAGCCGAGTGGCATGAACAGCACGACGTTCATCACGAGTTGCAGCACGCCGTACAGGCCGGTCTGCGCATCCTGAATGAACCGCAGAATGTCGAGCTGCGGGGCGAGGTTGTGCGTGGCGCAGAAGAGCGTGGGGTCGTCGGGCATCGGGTACATGGTGAAGGCCACGAGGCCGAGTGCATACAGCACCGCCACGTATGCGGAGAACGCGCTGGTGAAGCTCAGCCGGTGGTTGCGGTGGTAGACGAACGCCACAATCGGCAGTGTGAGCAGCAACGACACGAATGGCCACAGCATGAGTGCCAGCGTGAACGATTGGCTGAACGACCCTAGATACCTAAACACAGTGTTGAGTGTAGCCCAGCCGCATGCCCGTCGTACTCATTCACAGGAATGATTTGCGTGCGGCAGGCAGCGCGATGTGGGTCATCACAGGCGCAGCGAAGGCGCGACCAATGAAAAAGCCCCTCCGAGGAGGGGCCGAAGCGGAACGAAGGGGATCAGTCGTCGCCGAGCGTGACGTGCACACCGCCGACGAGCGCGCTGACCACGTTGTAGAGCAACGCGAAGATCGTGCACAGGATGGTGATGATCACCATCTCGACGATGGAGAAGATCGTCACCGCACTGAGCACGGTCGGCAACGAAAGGATGTTCGACAGATTGATGCTGCCCGAGTCGAGACCGGCGGACGAGAAGATCTGCGTCACCTGGTCGAATACACCGACCGCCTTGAGCAGCAGCCACAGGAACAGCACGGCGATGATCTGGATGATGGCACCGGCGAGTGAGAGCATGAAGCTCACCTTGGCCACCGACCATGCGCTCACACGGGTGAGCGAGAGGTTCATGCGGCGGGCGTGTGGCTTCTTGCGATTGCGGATCGGGCGTACCGGTCGGTTCTCCTCAGGGCGATCCCTGTCGGCGATCAGTGGCGTGTTCGAGGCCGAGCGTGCCACTCGCGGAGCGTTGTCAGCGGCAGACGATGCGGCCGCACGAGGCTGTTGGCCGGGTTCAAGCGGATTGGTGTTGCTCATAATCGCTCCTTGAAAAGAATATACGGTTCGAGAGTATCAATGTTTCAAGACCTTGCACCGGAAGCCACGCATATGGGCGGGATCTGCCGAATACCGCGGTATGTCCGGCAGATCCCGTGCGACGCTCACTCTTCTCGGCTCTCTTCCTTGGTCTTGTCGATGGCCGCGGATTCCTCTTCGATCATCGGCATGCCGTTTTCGGACTTCACCTCGAACACCGGCTCGCCCTGTGCGGGTTGTGTTGCGGTGGCCTCGGCCGAGGATTCGGTGACGACGGTGTCGCCGTCCGCCTCATCTTCGGTCTCGGCATTGCGTGCAATCGAGATGATCTCGTCGCCGGCATCCGGCTTCGCGAGCGTGACGCCCTGCGTGGTGCGGCCGGTGAGTTTGACCTCGCTCACATTCGAGCGGATCACCTTGCCGGATTTCATGATTGCCATGATCTGGTCTTCCTCGCTCACGACGACCGCGCCGACGAGCGTGCCGCGTTCGTCGGTGAGCTGCACGGCCTTGACGCCGAAGCCGTTGCGGCCCTGCAGGCGGTATTCGCTGATCGCGGTGCGCTTGGCGAAGCCCTGGTTCGTGACGACGAGCAGGTCCTTGTCGGTCTCGCCCCAGATCACATCCATCGCAAGCAGTTCGTCGCCCGCGCGGAACTTCATGCCCTGCACGCCGGCGGTCTGGCGGCCCATCGGTCGCAGCTGCTCGTCGTCAGCGCGGAACTTCAGGCTCATGCCGAGCTTCGACACGAGAATGATGTCGTCGGTCGCATTGCACAACGCGGCGCCGATGAGCTCGTCGGCGGTCTCGCCGGATTCGTCCTGCATCAGCCGCACGGCGATCAGACCGCCCTGACGCGGCGAATCGTATTCGGAAAGGCGCGTCTTCTTCACCTTGCCCGAGCGCGTGGCGAGCACAAGGTAATCGGCCACCTCGTAGTCCGGGATCGACAGCACGGTCTGGATCGACTCGTCGGGCGTGAACTGCAGCAGATTCGCCACATGCTGCCCCTTGGAGTCACGGGAGCCTTCGGGAAGCTCGTAGGCCTTGCAACGGTAGACGCGGCCCTTGTTCGTGAAGAACAGCAGCCAGTTGTGCGTGCTGGTGAGGAAGAAGTGGTCCACCACGTCGTCGTCGCGCAGCTTGGCGCCCTTGATGCCCTTGCCGCCGCGGTGCTGGGCGCGGTATTCGTCGGCCTTCGTGCGCTTGATGAAGCCGGCGTGGGTCACCGTGACCACCACGTTCTCCTCGGCAATGAGGTCTTCCACGTTCATTTCGCCGGAGAATGGCAGGATCTTCGTGCGGCGGTCGTCGCCGTAGCGGGCCACGATCTCGTCGAGTTCGTCGCCGACGATCTTGCGCTGGCGTTCGGGCTTGGCGAGAATGTCGGCATAGTCAGCGATCCGGCGCATGAGCTCATCGTGCTCGTCGAGGATCTTCTGGCGTTCGAGTGCGGCGAGGCGGCGCAGCTGCATGGCGAGGATTGCGTCGGCCTGCACATCGTCCACGCCCAGCAGATCCATGAGCCCGGTGCGGGCAATCTCCACGGTCTGCGAGGAGCGGATGAGGTGGATCACCTCGTCGATCATGTCGAGGGCCTTGAGATAGCCCTGCAGAATGTGATCGCGTTCCTCGGCCTCTCGCTTGAGGTATGCGGTGCGGCGGGCGATCACGTCGAGCTGGTGGGAGACCCAGTGGCGAATGAATGCGTCGAGGCTCAGCGTGCGCGGCACGCCGTCGACGAGCGCGAGCATGTTCGCACCGAAGGTCTGCTGGAGCTGGGAGTGCTTGTACAGGTTGTTGAGCACCACCTTCGGCACGGCGTCGCGCTTGAGTACGAGCACGAGGCGCTGGCCGGTGCGGCCCGAGGTCTCGTCGCGCATGTCGGCGATGCCGGTGATCTTGCCGTCGCGCACGGCCTCGCGAATCGAGGCGACGAGGCGGTCCGGGTTCACCTGGTACGGCAGCTCGGTGACGACCAGGCACATACGGCCCTTGATCTCCTCGGTGTTGACCACCGCACGCATCGTGATGAGGCCACGGCCGGTGCGGTAAGCCTGTTCGATGCCCTTGTGGCCGAGAATCGTCGCGCCTGTAGGGAAGTCCGGGCCCTTGATGCGTTCGATCAGGGCGTCGAGCAGCTCCTCGCGGCTGGCCTCGGGGTGGTCGAGCGCCCAATGCACGCCATCTGCCACCTCGCGCATGTTGTGCGGAGGGATATTCGTGGCCATGCCCACGGCGATGCCCGAGGAGCCGTTGACGAGCAGATTCGGGAAGCGGGCGGGCAGCACGGTGGGCTCCTGCGTCTTGCCGTCGTAGTTCGGCACGAAGTCCACGGTATCTTTATCGATGTCGCGCACCATTTCCATGGCGAGCGGCGCCATACGGCATTCGGTGTAACGCATGGCGGCCGCCGGGTCGTCGCCCGGGGAGCCGAAGTTGCCCTGGCCGTCGACGAGCAGGTAGCGCATCGACCACGACTGGGCCATACGCACCAAGGTGTCGTAGATGGCGGAGTCGCCGTGCGGGTGGTACTTGCCCATCACGTCGCCCACGACGCGCGAGCACTTGTTGTAGCCGCGGTCCGGGCGGTAGCCGCCGTCGTACATCGCATAGACCACACGGCGGTGCACCGGCTTCATGCCATCGCGGACGTCGGGCAATGCTCGCTCCACAATGACGGAGAGGGCGTAGGAGAGGTACGACTGCCGCATCTCGTCCTGCAAATCGATCGGCTGCACGCGCTGGCCCACCATGAGGCCGTAGTCGGTGTTGTCGGCCTCCTGCGGGCTGAGCGGCTCCAGGGAGCCGTCCGGCAGATGCTGTTCGTCGCCGGAGTCGTTGACAGGGCCGTTGTCGAGGCCGTTGTTGGTTGGTTCGTCTGCCACTTGAAATCCTTTACCTTGCTGTTGCTACGTCTACACACGCCACGGCCCGTCGCCGTGGGCGGCCCATATCAGGCGTCGATCCAGCGGGCGTTGTGTGCGTTGCGCTGGATGAACAGACGGCGGGGCTCCGACCTCGTCGCCCATGAGCATGGAGAACGTTTCGTCGGCCTGCAGGGCATCTTCGATATGCACCTGCTTCAGAATGCGGTGGTCCGGATCCATGGTGGTCTCCCACAGCTCCTGGTAGCTCATCTCGCCCAGACCCTTGTAGCGCTGAATGCCCTCGCCCTTCGGCAGCTGGCGTCCGTTCGCCTTGCCTTCGGCAAGCACGCGGTCGCGTTCGGCGTCCGTGTACACGAAGTCGTGCGGGCCCTTCGTCCACTTGAGACGGTAGAGCGGCGGCATGGCCACATACACGTAGCCGGCCGTGATCATGGGGCGCATGTAGCGGAAGAACAGCGTGAGGTTGAGCGTGGCGATATGGGCGCCGTCGACGTCTGCATCGGCCATGATGATCACCTTGTGGTACCGCACCTTGTCGAGGTCGAAGTCCTCGCCGTATCCGCCGCCGATCGCCGTGATCAGCGACTCGATCGTGTCGGACTTCAGCATGCGGTCGAGGCTGGCGCGCTCGGTGTTGAGAATCTTGCCTCGCAGCGGCAGAATCGCCTGCGTCAGCGGGTTGCGACCCTGAATGGCCGAGCCGCCTGCCGAGTCGCCCTCGACAATGAACAGCTCGCACTCGCTCGGGTCGTTCGACTGGCAGTCCTTGAGCTTGTCGGGCATGCCGGCGGACTCGAAGATCGACTTGCGGCGGGTGTTCTCGCGTGCCTTCTTCGCGGCCAAGCGGGCGCGCGATGCCTCGAGCGCCTTCTGGATGATGTTCTTCGCCTCGTTCGGATGGGCGTCGAGCCAGTCGCCGAGTTTCTCGTTCATCACGCGCTGTACGAAGGTCTTCGCCTCGGAGTTGCCGAGCTTCGTCTTCGTCTGGCCTTCGAACTGCGGGTTCGTCAGCTTCACCGAGATCACCGCGGTCAGGCCTTCACGCACATCGTCACCGGAGAGATTGTCGTCTTTGTCTTTGAGGATGTTCTTGTCGCGGGCATACCGGTTGATCATGCTCGTGAGCGCCGCGCGGAAGCCCTCCTCATGGGTGCCGCCCTCGGTGGTGGCGATCGTGTTCGCGAAGGTGTGCACGGATTCCGAATATGCCGACGTCCACTGCATGGCGATCTCCGCGGAAACACCTATGGTGAGGTCCTCGGACTCGATGTCGATCACATCCGGCTCGATCGGCGCGGAACCACGCGACTTCACCAGGAACGCCACGTAGTCCTTGATGCCGTTCTTGTATTGGTACGTGACGGTCTGGTGCAGCTCCTCCACCGTGTTGTCGCCGTCGCCGGCCACTTCGTCGCGCGCCTCGTCGACCTGGCGCATGTCGGTGAGCGTGATCTTGAGTCCCTTGTTCAGGAACGCCATCTGCTGGAATCTGCTGCGCAGGGTCTCGAAATCGTAGATTGTCGTCTCGAAGATCTTCGGGTCTGCCCAGAACGTGACCGACGTGCCGGTGGACTCGTCGTCGCGCATCGCACGTCCGCGCTCGAGCGGGCCGGTGGGATGCTGGTCGATGTACGTCTGCGTCCAGTAGTAGCCCTGTCGGCGCACTTCGACGTCCACGCGCGTGGAGAGCGCGTTCACCACCGAGATGCCCACGCCGTGCAGACCGCCGGACACCGCATAACCGCCGCCGCCGAACTTGCCGCCGGCGTGCAGCTTCGTCATGACGGTCTCGACGCCGGACTTGCCTTCGCCGGGCACTTCGTCGACCGGAATGCCCCGGCCGTCGTCGACCACGCGAATGCCGTTGTCGGGCAGGATCGTCACCTCGATGTGCGTGGCATACCCGGCCAGCGCCTCGTCAACCGAGTTGTCGACGATCTCATAGACCAGGTGGTGCAGGCCTCGCGGACCGGTGGAACCGATGTACATGCCAGGGCGAATGCGCACGGCCTCAAGCCCTTCGAGCACGCGCAGGTCGCTCGCGTCGTAATGCTCGGGAGACAGGGTGTCGTCCAACTGTTCGTCGTTCTGGTCCGTGCCGTTGGCTTCAAGGTTCTGATCGATCGGATCGTTGCTCGCCGACTCAAGCGACTCCGCTGCGGAATCGGTTGGTTGATCTGCCACAGAGATTCCTTTCTGTGAATGCGCTACGAAGGGTTCTCACACAGGCGATATGCCCTGTAACACGAATAAAACGCCCTTGTGGGCGTTCAACTACACTACTAAGGATTCTACTCGCATGGGGGGACTCGTGTTCTTAGCGCGCTTGTAGCGGATTTCCTGGTTTTTCGCCGCACAAGCGGTCCGAGTTGGATCACTGTGGACGGTAGTGCATGTTCTGCCGCACATATTGCTTGCGACGCGTGGCGGGCCCATGCGCCTGCGGGCCTGTGACGCGAATGTCGCGGATGTCGAGGCCATTGAGGCGCTCGAGCACCTTCTCGCGCAGCTCGGGCAGCATGAACGTGAGCTGCGTGGTCCACGACGGCGACTTCGCGTGGATGGTGAGCACACCGTTGTCGATGGCGCCCACCCAGGTGTTGCGTGCGATCACATCGCCCACGATCGACGCCCAATCGTGACGCAATTGGGCCAGTTTCATATGGGGCACCCAGCCGGCCCGTTTGGCGATCCCCGCGAACAACGAGCCGAACGCCACCTCGTCGCGCCCCGGTTTGCCGAAGTTCTCGAGCGCCTCCTCGCGCTTCACGCGCCGTTCCGCAATGAGTCCGGCGCGTGCCGAGACATGTTCGAACTCCTCGGCCGGCAATGCCCTCTCATCGAGCTTCAACGTCACTGCTATGGGTGGCTCGCTCATGCGTGTGCACTTTCATGTTTCGTCAGACCAATTTCACGCTCACCCGAAACCTGTTCTGCCGATTGGTCTGCAGATTGTTCGACCTTATGTTTGCCATCACTGCCTGCATGCATGCCAGCGGTTCGCCGGGAGGCTTGCACGGCGGCCAGCTGACCGGCGAAGGGGTCGTCGGCCGGCAGTGGCTCCGGCATGAAAGCGGTGCCTTCGCCGCCACTCCCCTGCAGCTTCAATGCCGCCACATCGATCACATGGGCATGGGCGTCGCCAGGCAGTTCCGGCACGTCGCCGGCCGCCGCAACGGTGATGATCACCTGGTCCTGCCTCAACGCGAATTCCATGATTTTCGCACGACGTGACGGGTCCAGCTGCGCGAACACATCGTCGAGCACCACGATGGGCCGTTCCCCCGCCTTGCGTTCCAGAAGACGGTAGAGGGCCATTTTCAAGGCCAGCGCCAGCGTCCAGCTTTCTCCGTTCGACGAGTATTCGCGTGCCGGCATGCCGTTGAGCTCAATCGAGACGTCGTCACGCTGGGGTCCGATCAGATTCACCCCACGCGCCACCTCCCCCGTGTAGATGCGCTGGAAATGCTCGCTGATCGCCGCCTTCACCCGCTCGGGACCGCCTTGCTCCCCTGCCTCGGCCCCTTGGGTGAGGTATAGCTCGTCGAACGACGGCTCATACACGAGCGTCGCCGTTTGATCGACATCACTTAATTCCTGTACGATTGTTCCGAAATATTCGTTGAGCATGCCGATGACTGCCATGCGCTGTCGGGTGAGTTCCAGACCGGTTTCAATGAACTGTGCGGTCCACACCTCCAAGCCGTTCATGCGCATCTGGCGCGCCTCCTCGGACACCGAGACGCCCTCCTGCGCACCGATTTGCTTGAGTAGCGCCGCGCGTTGCTTGGCGATATGCGTGAAGCGTTGCAACAGGTCGGTATAGCCGCGAACCAGCACGCTGGCGGCCTGATCGATGAACGAACGGCGCACGGCAGGGTCGCCCCACACCAGACGCTGGTCGTCGGGAGTGAATGCGACGAGGGGCACGCGCCCCACAATGTCTCGCATATACAGGCTCGGACCGCCGTCCACGCGGGCACGGTTGGCTCCCCGCACCCGAATCGTCAGCTCGAAGGTGGTCGTCCGGTCATCTATTGTCTCGGTGTTGTTTTCGAAATCTTCCGATAGTTCTTCTATATTCGCGCGAATGGCGGCTGCGGGGAACCCTTGCTCGACGAGTGGCTGAGACGTTGAGGCGCGATGGCTGGAGCCGGTGGACAGCACCTCGAGCGCCTCGACGATGTTCGTTTTGCCGAGTCCATTCGGGCCTTCCAGAATGTTGACACCCGGTTTGAAATCCAGCACGCAATTCGTCCAGGAACGGAAGTGGTCAAGCGCCAGCCGAGATACGGTGATCATGCCACTTCCTTCCTGAACTTGAAATCAATGCTGCATCACTGCGAATCAGACGTTGAAACGCATCGGCACGAGCAGGTATCGATAGCTCATCGACTCCTCGCCATCCTCATCCTGCTGCCCGTTGAATTCCACCGGCTTCACGGCGGTCGTCATCTTCATGCGAATATACGGTTCGGAGATCACGCTCAGTCCTTCGCGCAGATAGGACGGGTTGAATGCCACCGTGATGTCTTCGCCATCGAGGTCGATCTGCAGCGTCTCCTTCGCCGAGGCCTCATCGGCGCCGCCGGCCGTGAGTGTGAGCTGTTGGTCGGTGAACACCATGCGGATCGGGGCGTTGCGTTCGGCCACCAGCGAGACGCGCTTGGCAGCGCCGAGCAGATCTTCCTTGCGAATAACCGCTTGAATCGGGTAGGAATCGGCATACAACCGGTCGACGGCGGGGAATTCGCCATCGATGAGCTGCACGGTGGAAATACGCCCGGCGTTCGCGATGCCGATCAGCTTCGGATTAGCGGGGTCGAGGTAGATGACCACGTTCGCACGCTCGTCAACGGAACGGGCGATCTTCACCAAGTGGGAACCGCGCACGAGCGCCGCAGTGTCAAGATCGGCCTCGTCGGGGGTCCAGCGGAAGCTGGCACGGCCCAGACGGAAGCGGTCCGTGGAACTCAGCGTCACCTCTTCGCCGGCGAAGCGCATGTGCACGCCGGTCAGCACCGGGCGGTTCTCGTCATGGGCCACGGCGACAGCGGCCTGGGTGACGGTCTGCGTGAAGGTTTCGGCGTCCACCTGGCCAATCTGCGGAGGCAGCTGCGGCAGATCCGGGTACTCGCTCTCCGGCATGAGCTGCAGCGTGAACGTGGCCGGGCCGGAGGTGATGGTCATTGTCGTCTCGTTGGCCGAAAGATAGGTTTTCTCGGCAGGCAGCACCTTGCTGATGTCCGCGAGCAGCTTGCCGAGCACCACGACGGTGCCGGATTCGTCAACACCCGCTTCGATGTGGTCGCGCGCGGAGATTTCGTAGGTGAATGCGGAAAGCTGCATCGTGCCATCTGCCGCCTCAAGTTTGACACCGGCGAGAATCGGATTGGCAGGGCGTGCGTCGATCACACTCGTCGTCCAAGCTACCGCGTCTGCGAACGAAGCGGTGTTGACTTCTACTTTCATGGCTCTCCTTGCTGGATAAAGGCTCGGTGTGCATGGCGCTCGTGTTCCACGAGCTATGCTCAATGCTTTTCATTCTAGCGACGTTCACGTCGAAGGGAATCTGCGTGTGCAATCCACCGCCGGATGTTGATGACGACGAGTTTTATAAGAAACGTAAGCTAGTAGTAATCATAAGTCCGGTGGATATTGTGGATAACTGTGGAAAGTGCAGTAAACACGGGCGTTATCCACATGTGTGCGCTGTGGATAACCATGGGACAACATGTGGATAACTTCGCGGTTTATCCACCGCCGTCGCAAGCCCGGAAAGTTATCCACAATCGCTCAGCCCTTTTCCACAGCGGGCTGCGGCGTTTCACACATGCTTTCCACAGGCTTCGCCCACAAATGTGGATAACTATGTGAATAACCTGTTTTCACTCCTCACCAAGCCGTGTGCGTTGATTTTCCGCCCTTTTCACATACAAAGGTTCATTGTGCCGCGCCGCCGGGACTCGTGCCGCCGCCATGCGCACAGCAAAAAACGTGGCCGGTTTCCCGACCACGTTCCGTGCTGCTATACTCACGCGTCCCCAGCCATGCGGGCCAGACCGCCCGGACGCGTCAGTCGTTGAGGTGCTGCTTGAGCTCCACCGTGAGCTCGTTCACATAGTTGTAGATCTCCTGTTTCTCCTGCATCTTGTCGGCGATATGCTTGCACGCATGCATGACGGTGGTGTGGTCGCGGCCGCCGAAGATCTGCCCGATGTTCATGAGGCTCATGCTCGTCATGTCGCGCGTCAGGTACATGGCAATCTGCCGTGCGAGCGTGACGCTGCGCGGGCGGCCCGGCCCCACGATGTCGTCGAAGGTGAGATGGAAGTATTTGGCGACGCGCGCGATGATGTCGGTGGGCTTCACCTCCACGTCGGTGGTGAAGAAATCCTGCAGTGTGCGTTCGGTGAGCGCACGCGTGACGGGCTGGTGGTTGAGAGAGGCCATCGCGATGACCCTCTTGAGTGCGCCCTCGAGTTCTCGCACGTTGTTGGCGAAGCGTTCGGCGATGAGATTGAGCACGTCGTTCGGCACGCGAATGTGGTTCTGCTCGGCGAGCATGCGCAGAATCGCGATGCGCGTCTCCAGATTCGGCGGCTTGACGTCCACGGTGATGCCCTGCTCGAAGCGGGAGATGAGGCGGTCCTCGAAATCCTCCAGATTGTGCGGCGGCACGTCGGAGGCGATGACGATGCGCTTGTTCGCCTGGTAGAGGCTGTTGAACGTGTGGAAGAACTGCTCGAGAATGCCGCGTTTGCCGCCGAGGAACTGGATGTCGTCGATGAGCAGCACATCCACTTCGCGGTACTTGCGGTAGAACTTCTCCATGGCCGGGTCTTCGTTGTCCTGGCCGGAGGTGCGGATCGACTCGATGAAGTCGTTCGTGAACTCCTCGCTCGTCACATAGAGCACGCGCGGGCGGGGCTTCTGGTTCTGCACGGCGTAGTTGCCTATGGCGTGCAGTAGATGGGTCTTGCCCAAGCCAGACCCGCCGTAGATACACAACGGGTTGTAGTCGCGGCCCGAGCCCTCCGCCACTGCCAGCGCCACCGTGCGGGCGAATCGGTTGGAATCGCCTTGGATGAAGGTGTCGAAGGTGTCGTTGCTGTTGAGATGAGTCACCGGATCGCGGTAGTTGCCTGTGACCCCCGGCGTGAACGAACCCTGCATCTCGCTTTGCGGCGGGTATTGTGGCGCGGTGGTGCCGGCCACGCTTGGCCCGAAGCCGGCGACCGGGTCGATGTCTTCGAAGGTCTGCACAATCGCCTCGTCGTAATGCGAGGTCACGGGTTGCTGCGCCGGCTCGTGCTCCGGCTCGCGGTGGGATTCCGCGGTCTGCTCGTCGGGTCGTGCCATGTGCACAGCGGAATCCTCGCGTTCCTGCGCCGCCGCTGGGCGAGAGTCGCCGGTCTGCTCCGCGGAATGCCGAGGGGTGCGGGAATCTTCGTCCGGTTGCACTGACTCCTTGGCGGCACCTTGCGCATCAGCGGCACGCGAACCGGAATCCTCCGGCGACGCCGTGGTCTGCGGCTCAGGCTGTGCGGGCGGCATCACCTTGAAGGCGGGGAACATGGGGGAGCCCCCGTTCGCGATCTCCAGCGCGCCTATGATCGGCTCGTTGAGTTCGGTCTGCAATACCTGCAATGTCTGCGCGTTCTCCACATCGAGAATGATCGTGGTGCCGACCACCGCCTCGGCAGTGACCCCGGCGAGCCAGCCCTGTTCGCGCGCGGTGAGTCTGGAGTTCTGCTTGATCAACGCAAGCGTGTCGGACCAAATGGTCTGCGCCTGCGTGGCGGGGTCGAGATTCTCTGCGTTCATCGAGCACTTCACCCATTCTTGGAGTCAGATATAGATAACATACTATTCTTACTCCATCGAGCAGAAGTTATCCACAGGCTTGCGTGTTGAAAACACTGGGTTTTTGCTCCCGCAACAGGTTCCGATGTGGATAGGTTGCGCGAATTGTCCCCATATTTCAACGGGTTTGTGGGTAATGCGGCGAATCTGCCCACAGCGCACGGTGTACATTTTCGCGAGCCTATGCACCACGGCAATTGTGGAAATGTGCATGAATCACGCCCACGGGTAGGGGTGCTTGTAAATTGGTAGAGCTTGACTCATGAGGAGCCGTGCACGAGCATGGCCTAAATTAACCGGGAGTTTGTATGAAGAGGACATTCCAGCCGAATAACCGCCGCCGTCACATGAAGAGCGGCTTCCGCGTTCGCATGCGCACCCGCGCAGGCCGCGCGCTGATCAACCGCCGTCGCGCCAAGGGCCGCAAGTCCCTCTCCGCCTGATTCGCACGCGAAGTGGAGCGGCTGAAAAACCATCGCGAATTTGTCGCCGTACTCAAACGCCGCCGTCGGGTCAGTGACGCGGATATTGTGCTGCATTACGTGGTGCGCACGCCGTCGACCCCGACCGGTGCGGCACCGGCGAGGCGTTTGGGTTTGGCCGTCTCCAAATCGGTGGGGAACGCGGTGGTTCGCAATACGGTGAAACGTCGATTCCGAGTATTGGCGCATCGCTATGAGCATGAGCTTCCCGCAGACTGCGATATTGTGCTGCGTGCGAAGCCGGGGGCGGCGCATGCCTCCTTCCAGTCTCTTGAAGCGCAGATTCAGGCGCTGTTTCGCGCAGTGATGCGCAAATCGGAGCAATCGTGACAGGGTATGCAGGGCGAGTGATGATTCGTTGCATCCGTTGGTATCAACGGCGGATTTCGGCGAATACACCGCCCTCTTGCCATTATTACCCCAGCTGTTCCAACTATGCCCTTGAGGCGATCGAACGGTTCGGCGCCATTCGCGGTGGCATGCTCGCCGCATTGAGACTATTGCGCTGCAGGCCCTGGAAGCGTTGCGATATTGACGATGTTCCCCAACGTTTCTCGCTGTTCTACAGATGTTCGTGGTCGAAGGCACATGAGGAGCCGAGACTTACCCCGCTGCCATCACACGGGAAGGAGCAGGCAGCCTAAATGAATTCCGAAAACTTTCTTCTTGACGCTGGCATCTGGGGATTCGTCTACAAGATCCTCACGCCAATAGAATGGCTCATGACGTGGGTGATGTGGGTCTTCCACAAGCTGTTCACGTTCATTGGCATGCCTGAGCACGGCATCTCATGGGCACTGGCGATCATCTTCCTGGTGATCGTGGTGCAGGCCTGCGTGTTCCCGCTCTACTACAAGAGCATGAAGGGCATGCGCGCCATGCAGGCGATGCAGCCCAAGATGATGAAGATCCAGAACAAGTACAAGGGCAAGAACGACCCGGCTTCGAAGGAAGCCATGCAGCGCGAGATGATGAAGCTGTATAAGGACAACAACGCGAACCCGGCCGGTTCCTGCCTGCCGATGCTGTTGCAGGGCCCGGTGTTCATGTGCATGTTCTACGTGCTCTCCGCCATCCCGTACATCGCACGCGGCAAGCGCAGTCCGCTCGGCGCCTTCGACGTCGCCACCGCGGAGTCGTTCTCGCAATCCACGTATTTCGGTGTGAAGATCACCGATTCGTTCACCACCGCCACCACGACCGGCAAGGTCGTGATCGGCATCTTCGTCGCGTTGATGTGCGCCTGCCTGTGGTACATGCAGTTCTATTCGATGCGCCGCAACACGGCGCCGGCCTCCGTGAACCGCCAGAGCCAGATGATGCAGAAGGCCATGCTGTGGGTCTTCCCCGATCATGTACATCTTCTCCGGCGTGGCCATGCCTTTCGCCGTGCTCATCTACTGGCTCGCGAACAACATCTGCAACCTGCTGCGCACCATGTGGCAGGTGCACGAATTTCCCACGCCGGGCAGCCAGCCGCCGAGGCGAAGGAGATTCGCGACCACGACAATGAGAACAAGAAGCGTGAGAAGGAAGGCCGGCCGTCCCTCGAGGAGGAGGAGCTCATCAAGGCCAAGCAGGAAGCCGAATCCCGCGTGACCCAAGGGTTCCAGCGCGAACAGCCGAAGCGCAAGAACCGCGGCAGGAAGAAGTGACCGGTCGCCTGGACCGGTGAGCTATATCGGCAAGGCGGTCGGCGACATACTCGGTGTCGTCGGCCGCACCCACCTGCAAGACCAACGATATAAATCGAGTCAGTATGAGTAAGGAGTGCCAAACATGGTGCAGACTGACGACAAGACGCTTGACCAGCTCAACGAGGAGGCGGACATCGCCGCGGATTACCTCGAGGGGCTGCTCGACATCGCGGATTACGAGGGCGACATCGAGATGGGCGTGCGCAACGGCCGCCCGATGGTCCAGATTGTGGCCGACGACGACACCGACATCAAGCATCTGATCGGCAAGAACGGCGAGGTGGTCGATGCGCTGCAGCAGCTCACCCGCCTTGCTGTGCAGCAGGCGACCGGCGAACGTTCGCACCTGATCGTGGACGTCGACGGCTTCCTCAAGCGCAAGCGGCAGACCCTGCGCGACATGGCCCTGGATGCCGTGGACGAGGTGCGCGAAACCGGCGAGCCCGTCGATCTCAAGCCAATGAACTCGTTCGAACGCAAGATCATCCACGATGTCGTGCGTGACGAGGGCCTGCGTTCCCGCTCGCATGGCGAGGAGCCGCACCGCTATGTCACGGTGTATCTGAAGCGTGCCGAGGCCGACGGTGAGGCAGTCGAGGAAGACGAGTTCCTCGTCGACGACTGAGCCGCCTGTTCGTCTCGATGAAACCGGCGTCGCACTCCAGTGGTGTGGCGTCGGTTTTGCATACAGGCCACATGAGTGGCAGTGCGGTGCGGTGGGGCCGGAGTGTGCAAGTAGTGGAGCAACGTCGAGGGCTACCGGCAGTGCGGTGCGCGATGGGGCCGGCCGGGAAGGATTCGTCACTGTCGCAAGCTCCCTTACGTTCCTCATCTTTCCCGGCCGGCCCCATCGCGCACCGCGGTGATTCGCCGGTACCTGCTGCCAAATGGGAAAAATAATTCGCGGCGCATATATTCTTCCCGTGAACCATGGGCTGCATCAGAAGAAAATCTGAAATTCAATATTTTCTTCCCGCGAGAGGTCTGTAGATTGGAAGAAAATCTGCGGTTCCATATTTTCTTCCCATAACCGGCTGATCGGCACGCCTTGGGGTTTGGCAGGGTGGTTAGGATGGGGGTATGAGTGAGATGATGAGCGACGAGCAGATTGAGCAGTCCGGGATTCTCGAGACCATATTCGGCGGACGCATTGCCGAAGGTGCGGGGCGTTCTACGAGAAACTGAAATCCGAGGGGGAGCCGCGCGGACTGATCGGCCCGGCGTGACGTCGACATTC
>ENA-OQDT01001036-OQDT01001036.1-human-gut-metagenome-genome-assembly--contig:-NODE-1036-length-17137-cov-5.227690_pt1 | contig 17137 bp, 14 predicted proteins | sample MGYA00242786_ERZ504617 | MGnify/ENA primary metagenome ERZ504617 (study PRJEB26092, sample SAMD00036337) | human gut metagenome | host: Homo sapiens | study: EMG produced TPA metagenomics assembly of...
TTTGTCGCTCTTTTCGAGCTTTCCTTTGCCGTCTCACGCGACAGCCTATTTAGGATATCACTTTCAGAACTCTTTGTCAACAACTTTTTTGATTTATTTTTCAATCATTTCATTGATTTTTAAATCTCTAAGTTTCCTTCCGATCAAGAATGTCCCGCCTCCGCGTCTTCTTTCATCTTCCGTTCCTCTGTTGTTTTCTTTGCTGTTCCTCAGCGACGAATGTTATCTTATCACAGCTGTTTTTAATTGTCAATGTTTTTTATATATTTCATGCAATTCAGACTATTCTGAAAATTAGTATCTGCGTTCCCAAACACTAACAGCTATTGCATGCTTACTTATTTGTCACAAACAGCATACTCAGTAATGCAATTCCGACCATCTCAACCACTGCTCCGATTCCATTGATCATGCTCATTCTCTTCTTTGGAAATATTTTTCCAAAAAATGCAAAGAGCACTGCTCCCACCCCACTGCCAAGTGTATTTCCGATTAAATCTGTAATATCACTTACGCCAATAGAGAATATCCACTGTACTGTCTCAAATGTCAGGCTCACAAAAAATGATGCTCCGATCCCCAGCCACCATTTTCTTTTACCAAGAAATGCAGTGAAGTAAACTCCTGCCGGAACAAATATCAGTATATTGTATATAACCTCTTTCATATGTGTTATATACGCAACACTTGTTTCGTAATGAAATGGGATTAGATTTAGTTGTCTTAAATGTGGGATTTCTTCTATAGTAAATGCAAACTTAAACAGCACAAGCCATGTCAGTAAGAAGAGATATGCTCCAAATACAATATATGATATCATTTTACTTCTATTATTTTCCCATCGTTTTTCTATTTTCATTTTTTCTCCAATACCTTCCTTGAACTATCCTCTTTTATAAAAGAATAATAGCAGGCTTTTCTTAATCAAAGCCTGCTATTATCCTTAAGTATTCTTGAACTTCTTGTAATCCAGAAGAATGTTGCTACAAAGATAATACCTTTTACAATAGATGTTGATGAAACTGCACACCAGATTCCATTAAGTCCGAGTGCTGTTCTGCAAAGGAGAATTGCCAATGGAATTCTCGCTCCTGTAAATATAATTGAAATCACACTGCACAGATGTGTCTTTCCAAGTCCGGACAATGCCCCAACCGTCATAAGCTCTACGCACATAAATGCTTCACTGAGTCCTACGATTATAAGGTAATCCACTGCGATTTCAATTGCTGTTGCTTCATGGAAAAAAATTCTTGCGATTGGTTTTGGAACAAATACAAATATTGCTGTAATTATCAATCCCCAAATACCAACTGTCCATAAAGATGCTCTGTATCCTTTCTTGACACGATCCATCTTGTTGGCTCCATAGTTCTGTCCAACAAATGCATTCAGCGCCGCAGCGAATCCATCCGCCGTATTCCATGAGAGCGATTCAATCTGACCACCGACTCTCTGTACTGCAACTGCCTCAGCACCAAAGACGGATACCATACGTGCAAGTACCATTGAGATTACACAATAAGCCATTCCCTGAAGTGCTGTCGGAATTCCGATCTTGCAGATTCCACTTACATATTCCATCGGAATTCTTGCAAACAGACGAATTCCTTTTAATACATTATCCTTCTTCTGCACAAAGATTCCGATAATCATCACACTCATTACAATTCCCTGCGCTGTTACAGTCGCAATTGCTGCACCTGCCACACCCAATTCTGGAAGTGGTCCCGGTCCAAGGATCAGTACCGGATCCAGGATCATATTAATTACCAGCCCGATCAGGTTCGCAATAAATGGAGTCCTTGAATCTCCCTGTGCAGTATAAATACCTGTCAACGTAAATGTCAGAAATGAAAATACGATCAAACCACAGGCAATTCTTGTATAAGAAAGTGCAGCCGCAATTGCTTCTGCATCATCTAACTGAAAGAAACCGATCAGTTGATGTAAAAACAGCAATACAATTACCGCATATACCAATCCCATCAATGTAGCTAACTGTACTGCGGTCTGCGCATATTTATTCGCCTCGTCTCTATTTCCTTTTCCGATACATTGCGCTACTTGAACTTGTCCGCCCATTCGAGCCATGGATGCCAGTCCTTGTGACAGCCAGGTGTACATTCCTCCGACACCAACTCCGGCAACTGCCTTCGAACCAAGCAGACCGATCCATGCCATATCCGTAAGATTATACAATGTCCCTAAAAATGACGATGCCATAATCGGTATCGCCAGCTTCGTCAAGGTCTTTAAAATAGGACCCTTTGTTAAATTTCCTTCCATCTCTTCCCCACATACCATATTTTTCAATAAAATAGTCTTCTCTAAATTACTACGCATTCTCATGAAGCGTTTGCCTCTATAGACAAGCCTACTATATAATGGTATTTTTTGCAATCCTTTCTTGTGATGGCAAATTCCAAAACGAAAAACGGAGTTACTGTTCACTCCCGTGTGAACAGTAACAAAACGGAGAAATCCTGGTCGGGGATTTCTCCGTTTTTCCTATATTATAGAGATGATACGATTTACTCGATTGCTTCTGTCTCGATTACGAATTTCACGCTTCCTTCCATTCCGCTGTCTTTTCCACTGAATGTTGTATAAGTACAATCATCCGATGTAAGTGCATCGAAACGGTCAAGTACATCACCGAGTTCGTCTTCTACTGTGCTCTTTAATTTACTTGTTCCTTCACGGTCGAACTTCTCCATACCGTCTGCGAGTTCTCTTGCTCCTGACTGAAGAGTTGCTGCACCTTCACGAAGGGCTGCGCTGTTCAGTGAAAGTTTTGCCGCTCCGGATGACATCTGGCTTCCCAGTGTATTTAGTCCGCTTGCCAGCTGGTTTGTTCCGCTCTGAAGTGTCTGAACTCCTGCTACCAGTGTTGAACTGTTAGCTTTCAGTTTGTTGGCTCCTGCTAAAAGTGCGTCATTATTTGCACTCAACTGTGAGAATCCACTGTTCAGTTCAAGAATACCCGTAACTGCTGCCGGGAACTGTGCCTGTACAGATTTGTTTAACTCACCAAGGTTAGATGAAAATGTTCCGATTGCTATATTTAATCCCTGCATTCCTGCATCCAGCTGATCTGCAGATTCTGATAACTGTCCAATTGCTTCCGCCGGAAGTTTATCCTTCATACTTGTGATTGTCTGAAGTTTCTCCTGCATTGCCGGAAGCTGAGCTGTCAGTGTCTGTGCTGTCTGCTGAAATGTTTTCATTGACACACTGATTGCTCCCATCTCCTGCTGGATCGCTGTTGTATCAATTGTTGGAATTGTCACACTAACTTCGCTTGCCTTCTCGAGTCCGCTCAATCCGTCTGCCGCGCTCTTTGCTGCATTTAATTTATCAATTGCTGCCTGAAGATCCGCTTTTGCAGTCTCGTCTGTTGTCTGATCTTTCTTCGCCTGTAATTCACTGACTGCAGAATCAATTGTTGCTTTGCTGTTTGCTGCTGCATTTTTTGCTGTATCAACCTTATCATTATAATCTCTGATCTTTGCATTCAGATTCATCTACTGCACTCTGACAAGTTGTGTCCAGAGCAGCAAGCTGCTGGTTAATTGCTCCAAGCTGCTGTTCCAGACTTGTAAGGTTAGCTGCAATATTCTGAACCGGTACTGCAATTCCATCATTCAGCGCTGTCTCCAGCTGCTCTGTCTGCTCGATCATTTCAGATCCTGTCACCAGCATATTTCCTACCTGACCCAAAAGTGCCTGCACTTCCTGGCTTCCAAGAGATGCCTTAAGCTGTGCTGTACCTGCTGCCAATTGTCTTGACGCTGACTGAATATCTTCTGTCGCACTGCCTTCTCCGTCAATCGCTGCATTCAGCTGACTGATTGCTCCCTGTACTGTTTTCAGTCCGCTGCTGAGCTGGCTCAGTTTCGCGGCACCTGCTGCCAGCTGCTGTTCACCGCCAATATAAGCTGTAACTCCGTCAGCCAGTGCATTTGTTCCGTCTGTATAATCCTGCACGCCTTTGACAACTTTATTGACACCATTCACATACTCTGTCACGCTTCCGTTCAGTTCTCCATTGCTTCCAAGGTACTTCTGAATTGCATCATTCAAAGTATCCGCACCTTCTGTATAGCTGTTGACACAGTCTGCAAGTGTTCCGGCTCCGTCTGCAAGTGTGTCAGATCCACTTACTAACTGAAGTGCTGCATCTTCCAGTTCATCTAAGGAACTCTTCAGCGAATCAACATCTACGATATTATCAAAATCAATGTCATCAAGAAGATCGGTAAGTGCCACTGTAAATGTAGAAGACATTGTGAAATCCGTCACATCAGCTTCCACGCAGAGACTTTCCGGGATTGTCAGATCTTCTGTTTTGCTTTCGTCCAGATTCAAACTTTCTTTCATGCCAGGCATTCCGAATCCGACTACGATATTCTTGCTTCCATCAGAAATAACTTTTCCGTTATCAATCGTAACATTGCTAAATGTTTCATTCGGAAGGATCATTCCCGTCATCATGACAAATGGTGTGTAAACTTCTTCTTGTTTTCCATCTACGCTGACTGTTTTCTTCTCTTTATTTGTATAATCCACCTGAATCTTCAGATGTCCGCTTTTTCCTTTCAGATCTGCCGGTTTGATTTCTTTTCCGTCCAGATAGTAAGTAAGCTTTACGGAAACCGGAAGATCCTGATCTGTTGTTCCCTGATAATAAATATCTTCACCATCTGTATTCCATGTCAATGTATCTCCGGATTCTTTGAATGTTTCATCACCTTTTACATTCTTAATATCTTTCAGAGTACTTGCATCTGTCAGACTTCCTGATACACTGCCTGAATTCTTCAGCCAGTTAGATACTGTTACTTCATCACTTGTTCCTGTTGCGTCTGCATTTACATAAACTGTCTCTTCCTTATAAACTGCATCTGCGTCAGAACTTGTTCCTGCAGCAAAGACCGGCACAGCGCCCATCATTACTGACATTCCAACGGCAAGAGAAGTTGTGAGTCCACGTTTGATTTTTCTGTTTTTGTTCATGATTCTTACATCCTTTCTACTTTTTTCCACCGAGGAATCCGATGGACGTCTTACATATTACTTTGTCAAATATCATAAACATCGCCGGCAATATCAGGATTACTACCACCATACTGATAATCGCGCCTCGCGCAAGCAAAGTGCAAATAGAACCGATCATTTCAACCTGTGAGTAGCAGGCTACTCCAAATGTTGCCGCGAAGAAACTTAATCCGCTGCTGATAATTGACGGCATACTGGTTTTATGGGCAATACTGATTGCTTCCATCTTATCTCGTCCACGCTGACGCTCTTTCTGATAGCGGGTCGTCATTAGAATTGCATAATCTACAGTTGCTCCCAACTGAATTGCTCCGATTACTATACTTGCAACAAATGGAAGGCTTGTTCCCTGATAAAACGGGATTGCCATATTAACCATAATTGCAAATTCAATAACTGCCACCAATATGATTGGCAGTGATATTGATTTGAAGATAATCATAATAATGATAAATATCGCTGCAATTGAAAGTGCATTTACATTTACCAGATCCACATTGGTTACATCCTCCAAGTCTTTCATCAAAGGAGCTTCTCCAATTACCATCGCATTTTTATCATAAGATTTTACAATCTTATCGATCGATGCAATCTGTGTATTGACTTCCTCTGTTGCTGATTCATATTCCGAGCATACAAATGCAAGCTCGTAATCATCGCTTTGCAGCATTTTTTTGATATCATTTGGTATCATAGAGTCCGGCACTGCCGGTCCAATCAGCGAATTCATACTGATCGTCCACTTGACACCCTTCACAGAATCAATCTCATCGAACATTTTCGACTTCTGTTTTGCATCCATACTTCTATCTAACATAACCATATGAATATTACTCATATCGAAGTCTTTCTTAAGTTCTGCATTCGCCACATTACTGTCCAGTGTGGACGGGAGTGAATCTGCAATGTCGTAGTAAATCTTTGTGTGATTATTTCCATAAATAGCCGGGAATAAAAGTACCAGGAAAACAACGATCCATACTTTATAGTGCTTTGTAATAAAAGCTGATGGCTTATCCATGTTGCTGAGCAACAGTTTATGTTTTGTCTTCTCAATTGGTTTATCAAATACAAGAACCAGAGAAGGTAAAACTGTTACGCAACAGATTACACCGATCAATACGCCTTTTGCCATAACGATACCAAGATCTCGGCCAAGTGCAAATGTCATAACACACAACGCTACGAATCCGGCTACTGTCGTAACAGAGCTTCCTGCCACAGACTTAAATGTATTGGAAATCGCATGTCCCATGGCACGTTCTTTCTCTCCCGGAAAACGATTCTTGTTTTCCTCGTAGCTGTTCAAGAGGAAAATGGAATAATCCATTGTCACACCCAGCTGCAATACCGCAGTCAATGCCTTTGTGATATACGAAGTCTCTCCAAGGAAAATGTTGCTTCCAAGATTGTAGAGAATCGCAAGTCCAATACTGATCAGAAATAAAATCGGTACTACGAAAGATCCGCTTGTCAATTCAAGTACGACCAGACTTAAAAGTGCTGCAATCACCACATAAACCGGAAGTTCTTTAAGTGCCAGATTCTTAATATCTGTAACAACTCCTGTCATACCGCTGATAAAGCACTGATCATTCGCCAGCTTCCTCATCTGTCCGACAGCATCCATAGCTTCATCAGAAGATGTTGTATTATCAAACAATACAAGCATCATCGTGGCATCGCCTTTGAAAAACGCCTCCTTTAAATCCTTTGGGATCATCTCCACCGGAAGGCTGATATCAGCTACATCGTCATACCAAAGTACATCTTTTACATGCGGTACTTCACTGAACTGATCTTCAAGCTTCTGAACATCCTTCATGTCCATGTTCTCTACCACGACCATGGAGAAAGCGCCCATTCCATACTCATCCACCAGAATATCCTGACCCTTTACTGTCTCCAGATGCTCCGGCAGATAACTGAGCAAATCATAGTTTACACGTGTCTTTGCCATCCCGATGACCGACGGGATAATCAGAAGAAATCCGATGATCAACATCAGAACTCTGTGTTTGGCAATCCATTTGCCAACTTTAACCATTTGTATCATCTCCTATACTGTCTTACTACTCAAGTCTCTTATAGTATAGCGCGAAATGACCATTAGTCAATATTTTTTTATTAAAAAATGAAAAATAGTCATTTTTTATTGACTTTTGGGAATTTTGTGCCATACTAGTAAAAATGACAATAGGAATTTTTCACAGAATGTATTTTTATGAAAACCTCTTATTGGCAAAGTTTGTATTATATATTACAATCACTAAAGACACACAAAGGAGGTCATTGAGATTATGGGAAAAGTAGATGATAATAAAAAGCTGAAAATGAATACACTGCTCCAGACTGCATTTGACCTGTTCACCGGAAAAGGCTTTGCCAAAACAACTGTATCCGACATCGTGAATCAGGCCGGTCTGGCAAAGGGGACATTCTATCTTTATTTCAAAGACAAGTATGATTTAAGAGATAAATTGATCGCATACAAAGCCTGTCAGCTTTTTGATGATGCACACAAGCAGCTTGAAGGAACTGAGATTAATTCTTTAGAAGAAGAGATTCTTTTTTTAACAGATTATATTATTGACCGTTTCCAGAAACAGCAGTCCTTGTTAAAATTTTTGTCAAAGAATCTCTCCTGGGGAGTTTTCCAGGATGCTGTCGGAACGGGTTCTGTAGTGTCCAGGCAATTTTATGACCACTACAGAAATTCACTTATAAAATATAATGTAAACTGTGAGAATCCGGATCTCTTGCTTTTTACACTGATTGAATTGATCAGTTCAACAAGTTACAACTGTATCCTTCATGAGAAACCTGTTTCTATGGAAGAGTACAAACCTTATCTTCATAAATCACTCAAGAAGGTCTATGAAGTGTTTGTAAGCGTTCAGGATTAAGTTTATTTAATTTATTTTTCTTTTAATGTTTGAACATAATTTTGACACATTTTCTGTCTATACTAAGGCTCAGATAGTTGATAAACAACTATCTCCCCCCTCATAAAGTAATGGCATCCCGGTGTGCCGGGATGTCGACTTTACTCTCATTCCTTTAGATAATAAAAAGAAGACCCGATTGCCGATCTGCTGAAGCAGTGAGGTGCTCGGGTCTTACTTTTTGTGTTTTCATATCTGGCACCATCTAAGTTATCACTGCAACGCGAAAGCCCGCTAACCTTCCGGCTAACGGGCTTCGTTGTGTTTATAGTTATCTAAAGGAATGAGAGTAAAGTGTTGACACTTCCTGTGCACTAACTTTATGAGGGGGGGAAGATAATTGATTTTCTCTTATCAACTATCTTGATATTAGTATATCCGGAAAATGTGTCAAAAGTATGAGTGCTTTCTTAAAGAATACGAAAAAATATAAACAGATTATGAAAAAATATAAACTAATAATTTATTTTTCTACGTTCTTCCATCCACTCGAGAAGATCTTCATATACCTGCTCCCGATCTGTCTCGTTAAGCAGTTCATGACGATCACCGGCATACAGTCTTAGACTGATGTCCTGGATTCCGGCCGCTTTGTATTTCTCATAAACCTTCCTTACGCCTTTTCCGAATCCTCCAACCGGATCTTCGGCACCGGCTGCGAAAAGGATTGGAAGCTGCTTCGGAATCATATAGATACTTTCTTTTTTCTCCATTATAAGCATCCCGGTAAACATGCTATAATACGCGTTCACTGTAAAGACAAAGGAGCACAGTGGATCTGAAATATATTTTTCCAGATGTTCTTCATCACTGGTTACCCAGTCCGCGCGTGTCTTTGGATTCTTGAATTTCCTATTATAGGCACCGACTGCCATTCCATCCACCAGTTTACTTTATAATGCCAGCCACGGAACATCGCCAGTGTCCTACACAGTCTTCTTCCAAACTGAAGTGTCGCTCTCTGCTGATCTGCTACAACTCCGATAAACATTGCTCCCGCCAGCCCATTTCCATACATCTGTACATACTGGCGCAAAAGACTTGAGCCCATGCTATGTCCTAACATAAAGTAAGGTACATCCGGATATTTCTTCATCGTCCGCTGACGAAGTGTATGCATATCTCCGATCACGCATGCATTTCCATATTTTTCGTTAAAAAATCCATACTCCGACTTGCTCTGCACAGATTTTCCATGTCCTAAATGATCGTTTCCAACGACATAATATCCATGACTACACATGAATTCTGCAAATTCATCGTATCTCTTAATATATTCCACCATTCCATGGCTTAACTGCAGGACAGCTTTCACTTCTCCTTCCGGTTTCCACTCAATCGTATGGATCTCCGTATTGCCATCCTTTGAAGGGAAATAAAACTCATCTCTCATCGTTCATTCACTACCTGTCATCTAATTTGATATAATCACGATATGGTGCAAGCGGCTTATAAGCCGGACGTATAATCTTATCTACATTCTTCAACTCTTCCAGTCTGTGTGCACTCCATCCAACGATACGTGCTGCCGCAAAAATTGGAGTATATAATGCCGGTGGAAGATCAAGCATGCTATAAACAAGTCCACTGTAGAAATCTACGTTCGCATTAACACCTTTATACATCTTACGTCTCTCGCTAATGATCTCCGGTGCCATCTTCTCTACTTTCTCATACAGTGCATATTCTGCCTCGTGGCCCTTTTCATATGCAAGCTGCTTTACAAACTTCTTGAAGATCTCCGCTCTTGGGTCGGATACAGAATAAATCGCATGTCCCATTCCATAGATCAGACCTCTCTTATCAAACGCTCTCTTCTCCAGCAGTGCCTCAAGGTAAGCTCTGATCTGATCATCATCCTGCCAGTCTGTCAGCTGCGTCTTCATATCTTCAAACATCTGTGTTACTTTTACGTTCGCACCACCATGTTTTGGCCCTTTCAAGGACGCCATAGCTGCTGCAATTGTAGAATAAGTATCTGTTCCTGAAGATGTAACAACATGCGTTGTAAATGTTGAGTTGTTACCACCGCCATGATCCATATGAAGAACAAGAGCCATATCAAGGATCTTCGCCTCAAGTTCTGTATACTGACGATCTTCTCTGAGCATCATCAGAATATTCTCTGCCATAGACAGTTCTTTTTTTCGGTGCATAAATATACAGGTCTTCACCCATTCTATAATTGTAAGCAAGATAGCTGTAAACCATAAGCATTGGGAACTGGCTGATCAGATTCAGACTCTGGCGCAGTACATTCGGAATGCTTGTATCATCCGCTTTGTCGTCGTAAGAATAAAGCTGAAGAATACTTCTTGTAATACTGTTCATCATATCACGGCTCGGAGCCTTCATGATCACGTCACGTACAAAATTCGGTGGAAGCATCCGGCGGTCAGCTATCATATCCTTAAAATTCTCAAGTTCCTTCTGATTCGGAAGCTCTCCAAAAAGAAGCAGATATGCAATCTCCTCAAATCCAAAATGTTTCGCCTCAAGGAATCCGCTTACAAGATCTTTAATATTGTAACCTCTGTAATAAAGATTACCTGCACACGGTACGGATACACCGTCTACAATCTTTGTTGCACACACATCGGATATATTTGTCAATCCGGCAAGTACACCTTTACCGTTCAGATCTCGAAGTCCTCTTTTTACCTCGTATTTGGTATAGAGTTCTTTGTCAATTGCATTGTTCGTTTCACATTTCAGAGCAAGTTCTTCAATCTCCGGAGTGATGTCAAAAAATATGCTGTTAATATCTTTGGCCATGGGCTCTTCCTCCTTCTCTTGTTTCTTCTAATGTCTTTTATCTTTTAATTATACTAGATATCCGTCTAGTAAACAATTAACTGAATATTAAATCTTTATGAATCAAAAAGTGAAGAAGAATAAAGTTGCTGTCCACTACATTTTTGTAAACAGCAACTTTGTAAATTCCTTTAATATTATTTTATCTGCAATCATAAAGAAAGTCTGCCAGCTTTGCAAATTCTTCCAGCGTAAGGGCTTCCCCTCGAATAGATGCACCTCTTCCGAGTGCTTCAATCGCTGCCTCGATTTCTTCCTTCGTGTAGTCAAGTTCTGCCGAATTCTTCAGTCCATTTGCCAAAGTCTTTCTTCTCTGGTTAAAGGAGGCACGGATAATACGGAACATAAGCTTTTCATCCTTTACCTTCACCGGTGGTTCTTCATAACGTTCCAGACGGATTACCGCAGATCCAACCTTCGGACGAGGCATAAAGCAGTTCGGTGGTACATTTGCCACAATATATGGTTTCGCATAATATTGCACAGCCAGAGACAGTGCACCATAGTCCTTCGTTCCCGGTCCCACCTGCATACGGTCTGCAACTTCTTTCTGAACCATAACTGTAATACTCTTGATCGGAACATGATTCTCAAAAAGTCCCATAATAATCGGCGTTGTAATGTAATATGGCAGGTTGGCCACAACCTTGATCGGTTTTCCTCCATTTTCCTCTTCTGCAAGCTTTGCAATATCTACTTTCAGAACGTCATTGTTAATAACCCGGGCATTGTCATAATCTGAAAGCGTATCTTCCAGAATCGGAATCAGTGCCTTGTCAATCTCAACTGCAACAACTTTTCTCGCTGCACATGCCAGATACTGTGTCATCGTTCCGATTCCCGGTCCGATTTCCAATACAAAATCATCTTTTGTAATCTCTGCTGCCGCAATAATTTTGTCCAGTACATGTGTATCGATCAGAAAGTTCTGACCGAACTTTTTCTGGAATACGAAATTATATTTCTGTAATACTTCTATCGTATTCTGTGGATTTCCAAGTGTTGGTTCTTTCATCTCATCTCTCCATTTCTTATAATTGATATAAATCCCTTGCATTCTTCTCTGTCTGTTCGATCACCTGCTCCGCAGAAATGCCTTTTAGCTCTGCAATCGCTTCTACAACATATGGCAGGTACAAGGACGAATTTCTCTTCCCTCTGAACGGTGTCGGTGCCAGATACGGGCAGTCTGTCTCAAGAACAATTGACTCCAGTGGAATTTCTTCTACAATCTCTTTTAACTTCTTTGAGTTCTTAAATGTCACAACACCGCCGACTCCGATGTAATATCCCATCTTTACATATTCTCGCGCCATCTCAAGGCTGTAAGAATAACAGTGTATCACACCTTTGAGTCCTTTTCCATGTTCTTTCATAATTTCCATCGTATCAGCTGCCGCCTCACGGCTATGGATCATCACAGGTTTGTTCATCTCTCGTGCAAGATCCAGCTGTCTGATGAACCAATGTTTCTGCAGATCATGCCCTTCTTTATCCCAATAATAATCAAGTCCGATCTCGCCAACTGCAACGATCTTTTCTTTCTTTAATAATTCTCTCATTCGAGCGAAATTCTCTTCATTCAGTGCACCGACTTCGTCCGGATGTACACCTACTGATCCATATATAAATGAATATTTCTCTGCGAGTTCTACTATCTTATCCCAGGACTCTACTGTCGCCGCTGCATCCACAATTGTTCCAACGCCGCCTGCTGCCATACTGTTTAGTAGCTCATCTCTGTCTGTGTCAAACTGCTCATCATCATAATGCGCATGTGTATCAAATATCATTTTATTTACCGCCTGCTTTCAATATTTCCAGTCTTATGCTTTAGTTTAACACATGTTAGCTCTAAAATACAACTATGAGAAACTCGCTCCGCGAGTTTCTCAAGTTATCGCGGCAGTCGCCAAGGTCTCGTGCAAGCACGGACTTTGGCTCGTTGCTCGCGTAAATAAGAACAAAACAGCGAGATACAGGTCATTTCCCATATCTCGCCGCTTTTACTTTCATTTTATCATATTTAATGATTGACTAATGATTTCTATAGTAATTGATCAGACATCCGTCAAGAATGATCTCACGCTCTGCGTCTGTCAGATCTCCCAGCTTAAGGTTCAGTTCTTTGAGTTCATCACCTACAACATAAGCTTTGATCACATCCGCTTTCTCTTCTACTGCTTTTCTCACATTAGGAACAAAGATGTAATCTCCGTTCTTGAAGGAAAGTGCTTCATGATCTTCTTCTGTCAGGAATGGGAGCATTCCCCAGTTGATCAGGTTAGAACGGTAACGCTTTGTTGCATACTCTGTTGCGATGTTTGCCCATCCGCCAAGTACTTTCTGACAGGAAGCTGCCTGCTCACGAGCAGATCCGTCTCCTGGTTTTACTGCGAAGATTGTACTTCCGACACCAAGGTTACCCTTGCCAACTTCCGGATATGTCTCATGAATCTTATCCATCACCGGTTTCAGTTCTGCAAGTGCATCTACCGGACATTCATCTGCTTCAATTGCTTTCTGAGCTTTCTGTACTTCTTTTGCACGTCCAACGTATGCAGGATCTTTTCTTGAAAGAGCGAACTCTGCAAGTCCCAGCGGATTAGAACGGTAAGAAGATGTCTCTCCGGACGGAATCAGCTCATCTGTTGTTGTAACAGGATCATGGATCTCAGATACAACCTTCACAAGCAGGTTCTGTGGAAGTGCTGACATTGCCGGCCAGTCCTTAATGTTTGGTCCAAATTTAATCTCAACGCTTGGATCAGCAACACCCTTGCTGTCAAATACACGGTTTGCATAAATATTCTTATCAAAGTGATATTTCTGTCCTTTGTACTCTACATCCATTGCTGTTGCCGGTGTTAAGAATCCCTTGTTTGCTGCTGTTGCTGCGATAGAACGAGCATCCACCAGTGCTACAGAAGAGATCTGTCCGTTCTGCAGCTTACTTCCTTCACGGTTCGGGAAGTTTCTTGTTGTATGACGGATAGAGAATGCGTTATTCGCCGGAGTATCTCCTGCTCCAAAGCACGGTCCACAGAATGCTGTCTTCACAACAGTTCCTGCTTCCATAAGATCTGCAATTGCACCATTCTTAACAAGTTCCATATAAATCGGTGTACTTGCCGGGTAAACGCTGAATGTAAATTCATCTGCTCCGATGTTCTTTCCTTTGATGATATCTGCAGCTGCACAGATATTTTCAAATCCACCACCTGCACATCCTGCGATGATTCCCTGCTCTACATAGAACTTACCGTTTCTGATCTTATCCTGCAGAGAGTAATCAACTGCACCGTCAAGACTTACAAGTGCTTTCTGCTCTACATCATGAAGGATGTCTGCCAGATTTGCGTTCAATTCATCAATTGTATAAACATTGCTTGGGTGGAATGGCATTGCGATCATTGGCTTGATCTCGCTTAAGTTTACATAAACCATACCGTCATAATATGTAACTGCTCCAGGATTCAGTTCTTTGTAATCTTCACTTCTTCCGTGAATATCATAGAACTCCTGAATCTTCTCATCTGTTTTCCAGATAGAAGACAGACAAGTTGTCTCTGTTGTCATAACGTCGATTCCGATACGGAAATCTGCACTAAGCTTGCTGACTCCAGGTCCAACAAACTCCATAACCTTGTTATTCACATAGCCGTTCTTGAATGTAGCTCCGATGATTGCAAGAGCAACGTCCTGCGGTCCTACACCTTTCATCGGCTCTCCGTCTAAGTAGATTGCGATCACGCCCGGCATCTTAATATCATAAGTCTTGTTCAGAAGCTGTTTCACAAGCTCCGGTCCACCTTCACCCATAGCCATCGTTCCGAGTGCTCCGTAACGTGTATGGCTGTCAGATCCAAGGATCATCTTTCCTCCGCCTGCAAGCATCTCACGGGCAAACTGATGGATAACTGCCTGATGCGGTGGTACATACATACCGCCGTACTTCTTCGCACAAGTTAATCCAAACATATGATCATCTTCGTTGATTGTTCCACCAACTGCACAAAGACTGTTATGACAATTTGTAAGTACATACGGCATCGGGAACTTCTCGAGTCCTGACGCGCGTGCTGTCTGGATAATTCCAACAAATGTGATATCATGGGATGTCAGCTTATCAAAACGGATCTGCAGACGCTCCATGTTCTCGGATGTATTGTGTGCCTTTAAAATACCATATGCCATTGTGTTCTGAGCGGCTTCTTCCTTCGTCAGCGGAATCTGCACATTTCCTGTGTCTTCTACTATCTCTGTTCCATTGAGAAGATATACGCCATTCTCGTACAATTTAATCATGTAAAGACCTCCTTCAATCTGATCTATAGTTTTGAAATAACTGCTACCATATTAACATATTTGAGTGTTTCGGTAAATCTAAATTTTCGCAATTCAGCATTGTAACTCAATAAAGTGCAATTTTTACTGATTTTTTAGATAGAAAGCGGAAATCTCATCTCAATAATAAACTCATTTTTCTCTGTCTTTGCGCTGATTTCTCCATTCATACGTTTCACAAGTTCTTTTGCAATAGATAGTCCCAATCCGGTAGATGTTTTGCTCCTTGCCACATCCGCTTTATAAAATCTGTCAAATACATGTTCTATATCAATCTGCTCCGAATGTATCACCTGATTCCTGATTCGCAATACTGCATGCTCCTGCTTGCGCTCTAACACAATACTTATCTTCTTTTCTCCATGATCCAGGCCATTTTTAATTACATTCTGAATAACACGGTGGAGTCCTTGTTTATTTCCGGCTATAGATAGCAGTTCTTCTGTAATCTGAATATCCGGCTGGATTCCCCTTCTTACCCAGTCATCATAATAGGAAAACACCGTTTCTTTCAGAATCCGGTTGATACAGCAAGGCGTCAGTTCCAGATTATAGGATTCATTTTTTAACTTTGTGAACATGAAAAGTTCTTCCAGCATTTCATTCAGACTGTGTATTCTTTCATGAATAATATTCAGATAACGTCTCTGGTCTTCGACATTTTCGCATTCTTCCATAAGCTGAAAATATCCATCCAGAGATGTCAGCGGTGTCCGGATATCATGGGAAAGGTTCGTATAAGTATCCGCGATCAAAGCTTCTTTCTCCTGATAACGCTGCTTCTCTTTTTTTTGTAATTCCAGAAGTTCATTCAATCTATCTGAAAGCGTTCCGATTCCACCCAAATCAAACTCGCGTTGAATCAACATGTTACTGTCATGTTTCATCAAGAACGCCAATTGGCGGCAGATGTCCTTCACCTGCCGCTGATATTTCCACATAATAATAAATTGTAAAATGATAATTCCTGCTAATATTCCAATTACGATATACATCCGCTAAATATCCCTCTTTTGAAAAACAGCACTGCTTGCAGCTATCATTATGACAGCAAGCACAATCGCCACGCCGAATGCTGCCAGACACTCATTTCCACTTGGATTCATAGGAAGCAGTGATAATTTCCCGGTTATCGTATACTTATAAATCTGGAAATTCTGGATTCCCATTTTCCGAACAGCACTGTTTATCAATCCGTATACGATACTCATTATATTCATTGTAAGACAAATCGCGATGACCATGCTGATCACATTATTTTCAAAATAATTGCAATCGCCATGCAGATCAACACGAGTGCGTAATGAAGTGCCAGCTCCGTCAGGAAATAAGACAGAACAGCTTTTGAACTTCCCCATGTCAGTTCTCTGAAGACAATATAATTCGCCACTGCCTGGAGCAAGAATGCTCCTGCCATTGTCAGCACCGTAAAGACCGCCAACGCAATGGATCTGGAAAAAATCAGTGCTCCTCTTTTTTGAACCTGGCCGCCAATATTTTTAATATAACCGCTTCCGATATCCGCTGTTGAAAACATCACAGCAAAAATTCACCAGAAACAACGCATAAAACTTTGCCCCTGAGAATTTGCAAAGAAAATGTCATACACCGTAACCTTTCTCCCGGTTCTGTCGGCAGCGTCACCATCATTCCCACATTAATATTCTCTGCAGTCGGTTCCGCAAACTGCTCCTGCCGCACGGTATCTTCTTTACTTAATGAATCATAATCTGTTTTACACATAAATGTTGTAAACAGTACTGACACAGCCAGCACGATCCATACTACATACATACTTTTGGGTCCGAAACATCCGGTACAAATCCATTTTTATCATATTAAGTATGAATTGTACCTTTCTTGATGACAATATAATTCGTATCGGTGATAATGCCTTAATTGCACCGAATGTACAGATTTATACGGCATTTCATCCGACAAATGCCATAGATCGCTTCGGGATACCTAAA
>ENA-OQDT01001037-OQDT01001037.1-human-gut-metagenome-genome-assembly--contig:-NODE-1037-length-17136-cov-3.022165_pt1 | contig 17136 bp, 19 predicted proteins | sample MGYA00242786_ERZ504617 | MGnify/ENA primary metagenome ERZ504617 (study PRJEB26092, sample SAMD00036337) | human gut metagenome | host: Homo sapiens | study: EMG produced TPA metagenomics assembly of...
CGGAACTTTTTTCCGAACCCCCGCTTCTTCTCGTCCCTTGCGTTGCCTTAAACAAAGAAGGTTACCGACTTGGCTACGGAGCCGGTTACTACGACCGCTACCTCTCGGCCTGTGCGGAAAAGCCGTTTACCGCAGGTATCTGCTTCTCCGAATTTTGTGATTTAGATTTTGCGGCAGAGCCCTTCGACGCCAAGCTCGATGCTGTCATCTCGGATTCGGGCTTCCGCCGCCTCTAACACAACTATTCCTGAGTCGCTCGTCGAGGGCTGATTGAACTTCGGCCTCTGTAGCTTCAGCATCAAGCTGACAGAAAATATCCTTCAGCGCTCCGAGGCCGGAAGCCTTAAAGCTCTGGAGATGGGCGCCGACCTCTTTACCGGATGGAAGACCGCCGGCGGTCAGCAGAGTCTTTCCCTGACCATTGACGAGCTTGAAGTAAAAGAGTCCGTCCTTTTCTCTGTACTGTTTCAGAGAGGCTTTGCTCTTCTTAGCCTTTACAGCAGCCTTCTTCGCCTGCAGCGGTTTAAAGGCCCTTAAGCCCACAGCATTGCGGCACCGGTCCACAAGCGCACGAGCCATCGGACGAATTCTTTCAACGCCTTCGCGAAGGATCGCCTCTACTTTTTCCGGCTCCTGCATGTAGGCTTCATAGCGCTCACGCATCGGACCGATTTCGGAATTAATTTTTTCGAAAACGATCACTTTGGCTTCGCCCCAGCCGAGACCTTCCTGCAGCTTCCTGCGGAATTCGTTTCGCTCTTCATGTGTTGCAAACGCATCGTAAAGAGCAGTAAGAGACGTCGAATCCGGATCTTTAGGCTCTCCCGGAAGCTTCGAGTCCGTCACGATCTTCATAATTGCTTCACGCAGGGCTTTTTCTCCGCCTTCAAAGAGAGGAATTACGTTGTCATAGCTCTTACTCATCTTGCGGCCGTCTAAGCCCGGAAGGATGGCGGTGTCTTCGTCAATCAGCGCTTCGGGCAGCGGGAAAATCTCCTCTCCGTTTCCGTACATCTGATTGAATCGTGTCGCGATGTCTCGGCACATTTCAATGTGCTGGATCTGATCACGGCCGACCGGAATAAAATTGGCCTTGAATATCAAGATATCCGCAGCCATCGGATCGGTAGCAAAACAGACCCATGGTCACGTTGTTGTCCGGATCTTCGCCTGCGGCTTCGTTGGCTTCGACCTTAGCTTTATAAGCATGAGCTCGGTTCATCAGCCCCTTGGACGTCACACAATTCAAAATCCAATTGAGCTCCAGCGTCTCAGGAAGATCACTCTGACGATAAAAGTGCACGCGTTTCGGATCCAATCCGCAGGCCAGCCAAGTCGCAGCAATCTGGATACGGCTTTTTTCAACGCGATCCGGATCACTTGTCTTAATCAAAGCGTGATAGTCAGACAAGAAGTAAAAACTTTCCGTACCTTCAGCCCGGCTTTTCTGGATCGCCGGACGAATAGCGCCGACATAATTTCCCAGATGAAGTGTGCCGCTGGGCGTCACACCGGTTAAAACACGTACTGTCATCTTGATTCCTTTTCTGCTAGAGGTCAAACAATTTATCTTATAAAAAAATGTCCCCGACGAGCGTACATCGGGGACTGATTTGAGGGAGAAATTAGGCTAAACCGGCCGCTTTCCGAAGCGCTTGGGCTTTATCCGTACGCTCCCACGGCAGATCAATATCAGTACGTCCCATATGGCCGTAAGCAGCCGTTTGTTTATAGATCGGACGGCGCAGGTCCAAAGCTTTGATGATCGCAGCCGGACTCAGCGAGAAGTTTTTGCGCACCAGGTCAGCGATCTTATCATCGTCGATCTTACCGGTACCAAAGGTATCTACCAAAACAGATACAGGCTGTGCCACGCCGATAGCATAAGCCAGCTGAATCTCACATTTACCAGCCAGTCCGGCGGCAACGATATTTTTAGCAACGTAACGTGCGGCGTAAGCAGCGCTGCGGTCTACCTTTGTGGGGTCTTTACCCGAGAAAGCTCCGCCGCCATGACGTGCCATACCGCCGTAGGTATCGACAATGATCTTACGTCCGGTCAGACCGGAGTCACCCTGCGGGCCGCCGATAACAAAACGGCCGGTAGGATTGATATAGTATTTGGTATCAGCGTCCAGCATTTCTGCAGGTACGATCGGTTTAATAACATGCTCCATAATATCAGCGCGGATCTGCTCCATCGGAATTTCAGGCGCATGCTGAGAAGAAACTACTATAGCGTCGATACGTACGGGCTTACCGTCGTCGTATTCAACTGTAACCTGAGTTTTGCCATCAGGACGCAGATACGGTAAGGTACCGTTTTTACGAACTTCCGACAACCGACGGGCCAGCTTATGAGCCAGACAGATAGGCAGCGGCATATATTCTTCGGTTTCGTTAGTAGCGTAACCAAACATCATACCCTGGTCGCCGGCGCCTACCTCAGTTTCCTCTGCTTTGCCTTCTTTAGCTTCCAGTGCTTTATCAACACCTAAAGCGATATCGGCAGACTGCTCGTCGATAGAGATCAGCACGCCGCAGGTATTACCGTCAAAACCATATTTAGCACGGTCATAGCCAATATTGACTACAGTTTCACGGGCGATTTTCGGAATATCCACATAACAGTTTGTGGAAATCTCACCGACAACATGAATCTGACCGGTTGCCACCAAAGTTTCACACGCAACACGTCCCATCGGGTCCTGTTCTAAGATAGCGTCTAAAACCGCATCAGAAATCTGATCGGCGATCTTATCCGGATGTCCTTCGGTTACAGACTCAGAAGTAAATAATTTTCTCATAATTAGCCTCCTTTAGATAAAGTACACATCATCAATCTGCCTGCTTACTAAAAAAGCGCTCTCATAATGAGAGCGCTGCGTATTATTGTTCAGCATTCTCATCTCACGAATTATCGCAGGACTTAGCACCGTTTTGCAAGACTTTCACCTTACAATGGTTGCTGCGGTTTCACAGGGCCATTCCCTCCACCAGCTCTTGATGAGTAATATTCAATTACAATGCTTATTATAGCGGAACAACTTTCAAATTGCAACAGATTTTACAAAAATCTTTCATTTTTACATCCCGAGGCCTACAAAAGCTTATTTCTACGCCTTTTGAACGAGTTATACTATTTACGATTTGCGCAAACGCAGAACAGTATTCAAAAGCTCTTCTGCAACTTCTGCTTTGGTCATTTGCTCCAGCTCGCGCACTTCGCCGTCCGGAAACAGGAATTTAACGATATTGGTATCAGAGTTAAATCCTGCCCCCTGCAAAGTGACATCGTTAGCAACGATCATATCCAAATTCTTTTTGCAGATTTTTTCTTTTGCATTAGCAATCAGATTTTGAGTTTCGGCAGCAAAGCCTACCAAAAACTGTTTTTCTTTACGTTCGCCCAGAGCTTTTAGAATATCAGGGTTTTTATCCATTACGACAGTTAAAGCGTCGTCAGTTTTCTTTTTGATTTTCTGTTCGGCAACATCATGGGGTCTGTAATCAGCCACAGCAGCAGCTTTGATCACTATATCCATGTCGTTGTAAGCTGCCAGACAGGCGTCCATCATCTGCTGCGTAGTTTCAACCTGCACCGTTTTGACATTAGCAGGCGGATTCAGCACCGACGGCCCCGAAACCAGCGTCACCTCGGCACCGCGGTCAGCAGCGGCCTGCGCGATAGCATAACCCATCTTACCGCTAGAGCGGTTGCCGACATACCGTACCGGGTCGATCGGCTCGCGGGTACCGGCAGCAGTTACCAAAACACGCAGATTTTTCATATCGCCACAACTTCTGGCAAAGAAAGCTTTGACAAATTCCACGATCTCACAAGGCTCAGGCAGACGTCCCGCACCAGAAGTACCACAGGCCAAAAAGCCTATCGCCGGGGGCATCATAGTTACGCCATGCTCTTTCAGGCAGGTAATATTTTCCTGCGTCAAAGCATTTTCATACATACCTGTATTCATCGCCGGACAGACGATGATCGGTGCCTGAGCGGCCAGTAAAGTTGTAGAAAGCAGATCGTCGGCAAGACCGTGCGCCATTTTCGCAATGATATTGGCAGTAGCCGGAGCTACTACAAAAACATCAGCCCAGTTTGCCAGAGCGATATGCTCAACATTAAATTCCTGGTTACTGTTCCACATAGAAGTCGCAACAGCGTTGCCGCTGATTTCCTTAAATGTCAGCGGCGTAACAAACTGCCGGGCATGCTCTGTCATAACGACACGCACCTCGGCCCCCTGCTTGCGCAGACGGCTTACCAGATCGACAGCTTTATAGACGGCGATACCGCCAGTAACGCCTAAAACGATTTTCTTTCCTTTTAGCAACAAGGCACTAAGCCCCCTTATCTCAGCGTACTTTACGCTCGTAAGTAATAACGTCGTCAGCGATCTCGCGTAAAGCGGTGCTTACTTCTTTCTGAGGCATATTCTGATTGCCTACCGTCAGTTCACGGGCACGTTTGGCAGCTAAAATCACCAGGGTGTATTTACTGTCAACTTTCTCTGCTAAATAATCAATAGAAGGGTCAACCATACTCATATTTCTCTCTCCTTATGTGCCGCATGGCAAATTTCATTGATAATAAAATAAGTTCTGGCAGCACGGTAACGTTCTGCTTCCATGATCGTCAAAACTTTGCTGGTAGCTTTCTGAGCCACATCATTGACGACTATATAATCATATTCGTTGGCATAAGCCAGTTCACCTGTTGCCGAAGCTAAACGGCGTTTAATAACGTCTTCGCTGTCCGTCCCGCGTTTATAAATGCGCGAGCATAATTCATCAAGTGACGGTGGTACGATAAACACAAATACTCCATCAGGAAAGCGTTTTTTGATCTGCATCGCGCCCTGGATATCAATCTCCAAAATAACATCCTTACCCTGATTCAGCAGTTCCATAACATAAGAACGGGGCGTACCGTAATAATTTCCATAAACCTCGGCATATTCCAGCAGTTCTCCCTCTGAGATCATCTGCTTTACTTCTTCCACAGATTTAAAAAAGTAATTCACGCCGTCAACTTCGCCGTTACGCGCCTGTCTGGTAGTAACTGAAACGGAATAAGCCAAGTCGGGAAGCTTTTCCCTAAGCATCTGACAAATCGTTCCCTTGCCGGCTCCTGAAGGCCCGGACAAAACTAATAATAACCCCTGCGGCTTCACGATTAGCCCACCTTCCGTTTTATTTATTCTTCGTCTTCGTCGTCAGTCTGCACTAAACGGTTGGCGACTGTTTCCGGCTGCACAGCCGATAAAATAATATGACCGCTGTCAGTCACGATAACCGCTCTGGTTCTGCGGCCATAAGTGGCATCGATCAGCATACCTCTGTCGCGTGCTTCCTGAATAATCCTTTTGATAGGAGCAGATTCAGGACTGATGATAGAAATGATCCTGTTGGCAGCTACAATATTGCCAAAGCCAATATTGATCAATTTGATATCCATACTTTCACCCTTTCCCCATTACTCGATATTCTGGATCTGTTCCCTGATTTTTTCTATCTCAGCTTTGATCTCCACAACAACTTGCGCCAAAGTATAATCGTTGGCTTTGGAAGCAATGGTATTTGCCTCGCGGTTGAATTCCTGGATAAGAAAATCGAGCTTGCGACCGACAGGCTGATCTGCATCAATGATCAGCCTGAATTGTTTAATATGGCTTTCAGTCTGACGATCTCCTCAGTAATACTGGTACGGTCAGCAAAAATAGCGACTTCCTGCAGCAATCGTTCCGGTTCAATGACCTGGTTATGTTTCGCAAGCAGTTCGTTGATCCTGTCGCTAAGGCGGGTCTGGTATTCTTCAACTACCTGCGGCGAACGTTCTTCGATTACTGCCAGTTTTCGGCAATCAGATCGGCACGTTTAATGAAATCACCATAGATATTACTGCCCTCGGTCTCACGCATAGCGACAAGATTACTGATAGCCTGACGCAAAAGCCTGTTTCCAGCTTCGGCCAAACACTCTCAACGTCGAAAAAAACCTTCTTGTGCATTGATCACATCCGGGCAGCGTGACAAATATAAAATTTCCGACTGCTCGTTAAGCTTATAGTCTTCACAGCCGATAGCGGAACCAACATCACGCAAAGCGTTATGATACGCCAGTACCAAAGCTTTATCTACTTTAATCGAAACGTTTTCTGTATTGGTATAAGAAGCATTGATAAAAACATCGATGCGTCCACGATTAACAGATTTTAAAATAGTCTTACGGATTCTGTCTTCTACCGGATTCAAAAAACGCGGTAAGCGAATAGCTACCTCGTTATAACGGTGATTGACCGTTTTCATTTCAATCGTTACTGAAAACTGCTCGTCTTCATATTCACCCCGGCCGAAGCCAGTCATACTTTTCAGCAAGCTAAAACCTCCTAAATTTTATGATGATTCATTTTATTTTAATAACGCAGGATCCACGGCAAATTCTCGTCCGCCGCAATAAGCGTCCTTAATGACCAGTAAATAAGGTTTGTCAACATTGAATTCTGCCTGATCAAAATAAAAATTATACTGCAGCTGGCAGATCTTCTGCTTTACTTCCACAGACTCAGATTTGACATCCGATTTCGTTTTCTGCTCCAGATCGATGTCTGCAGGCTTGATTTTATTTTCCTTCAAGGCATCCAGCTGTTTTTGCAGTGCTGCCGCTTTTTCCTGGATCGTTTCCATCCGATCCAGCTTTTTCTGTACCTCCACATCAACGATAGGCTTATTGACCGCCTTGTCAAGATATCTGCCGTCTAAATAGTCGCTGTGGTATGGTGTGACAAAATTCCCATTTTGCACAAGCTGCACTTCCAAATCTTTTTCATTCAGAATTATCGGTGCGTTGATCACCGCACGTATAACTAGCACGCCATCGTAACGCGCTACCAGTTCTTTAGCATTCTCCACACTGATACCGGCAGCCTCCTGCGTTTTTCCTGCGGTATCCAGAGCCGTCAGCAGATAAGGAGTATAAACTATGATCCTTTCCTCATCACGATAAGGATTGGTTTCAAAACTTTCAGCAATTACCCACGGCTGCAGCATAACTGCGTCATTTTTTTCACCCTGATAGCTTTTACCATAGGCAATAGCCGCTTCTAAATTCTGATCAGTAGCTGGAAGCGCCGCTTCTGCCTGCAGGCAAAAGACAACCAGGCACAGCACCAAAAGCAGATTTTTCATAATCGTATCCCCTTCCGATTATTTGCTAATCGCGAAATCTGTTGTATACTTATTCTTGAACTATTATTATATCTTATTCTGCTTTCACGTGCAAATCAAAATCACTAAAAAACGAAGTAAAAAGGAGCAAATCAATGAATTTAGAAGGTTTGACCTTGCATATTTTAACAAATAAACTAAAAGAAGAGCTTTTAGGCGGCAAGATCTACAAGGTTTTTATGCCCTCATACGAGTCGCTGCTGCTGCTTGTAAAACGCGAACGCGATACTGCGGCATTGCTTGCTGATTTCAGCTGCGGTTCACCGATGCTGTACCTGCCGAATAATTTACCCGAACGTCCCGAAAGTCCTCCGGCTTTTTGTATGCTGCTGCGCAAGCATCTGGAAGAAGGCCGTATAACCAGAATCGAGCAAAGCGGTCTGGATCGTATCATTACCATAGATATTGATACAATTCGGTACCGCTAGACAAATAGTTACTAAACAACTGATTTTTTGAACTGACCGGCAAAAACAGCAATATCATTTTTTGCCGAAAACGGTCTGATTTTTCGACAGCTTGAAGCATGTTAATAAAGCAATGAGTTCTTTCCGGCAGATCATGCCTAATCTGCCTTATCTTGCGCCGCCTCAGCAGACCGGCCTTTCTATTTTAACAGCTCCAGCTAATGCAATCATTGAGGCAATGCACGAATTTTAAAACTAAAAACAGCTTAGCTGCTTTGATCGCTGCCACTACAGGCATTGGCAAAATAACTGCATCCGAGCTTTTAGCTGCGGCTGGTATAGATAGCAACACAACTGCTTTGACTGCAGAGGAAGAACAACGTCTCGCCAATGCAATCTATTCATTACAGCAATCAGCTAATCAGCAAACATCAGCGCCGGTATATGCTGTCATCAGCCGTACTAATCAGGTCAAGACTATTCTGCCTTTTGCGCCCACGATTTTGGAACCAGGCTGTAATACTAAACAACTGCCAGATATCAACAGTGCGCTTAATTATGCAGTCACCCTGACGCCAATTCAATTACCTGAACAGGAAACACTGCAAAAATTAGTCATCGGCGAAAGTCAGCGTCTGGAAAAGAAGCTGCCGGTTTTGGAAAAAGATCTGCTTACCGCTGATAAAGCTGAAGCACAGCGGATGATCGCCGATACCATCATGGCTAATATTTATCAGATCAGCAAGGGACAAAGTTCCTGCCAACTGCTTAATATTTATGACAACGAGCCGCTTGAAATCCAATTATCCCCCTTACTTTCACCTACTGAAAACGCACAGGCTTATTATAAACGGTACAATAAATATAAACGTGCACAAAGCGAAGTCCAAAACCAAATTGAAACGACCAGGGAGATGCTCAATTACCTGGCTTCCATTGACGCTTCACTGACTACGGCAACAACCAAGAACGAAATTGCTGAAATAAAACAGGAGCTTATCACCGCAGGACTGCTGCAGAATCAGGGCAAAAAACATAAAGGTCAGGAGCCAAAATCGGAGCCGCTGCTCATAAAGCTTTCCAAAGAAACGACCTTATATATCGGTAAAAATAATAAACAAAACGACTACGTGACTTTTACATTAGCACGCGGTAAGGATCTGTGGTTCCATACTAAAAACATTCCCGGATCACATGTCATATTAAAAACAACGCTACCCCAGGCAACGGCAAGTGATATTGCAGCAGCAGTTCTACTGGCCGCTTATTTCAGCAAAAGCCGCAGTGGCAGCAAAGTACCTGTAGACTGTACCGAGCGGCGTTTTGTCAAGAAACCCAATGGCGCTAAACCTGGGTTTGTGAATCTATACCGATCAAACAACCTACTATGCTACGCCTGATGAAGCAGCGGCTCAAAAACTTTTAAGCAAATAATAAAACACCTGGTTTACCGACCAGGTGTTTTTTATTTTTACCATGATTATTTTTACAATATCTTTAAAGCCAGCAGCCCTAAATATTCCTTTAACGCCATTGCAGAAAGCTCCAGCGCAAACCCCTGCGGCATAAAGCTAAAAATACTTAGCTGCATTTTTTCCGCTCAGCTGATAATCACAGGGAAAAGGCACTATGTCCAAACCTTTATCCGCAAAATTCAGTACACTGCGCGGCATATGAAAAGCAGAGGTCACCAATACGATTTTCTGCCACTGCTGTTCACGGCACAACGCAGCAACATTAACAGCATTTTCAGTTGTATTTCTTGCTTCGGTATCAGTAAAAATCTGTTGTGGCGGTACACTCAGCTCTAGCAGCACTTTTTCTGCCACTGTAGCTTCTGTACCACTGTCGGCAAAAACCTGCCCACCGCTGATAATGATCGGGATATCTAATCGTTTTTGCAAACGCACCCCGGTGATCAGTCTATTCATAGAGACCGCCGACAAGGCCTCTCTACCACTGATATCAGGCACATCCCTGACAGCTCCGCCACCAAGAACAACTACAACATCAGTTTTACCGATTATTTTTTCCAACGCCGGAGGAACATACTGCTTTTCCAGTCCCTGCATCAGCATTCCGGCAACAGGAAGAATCGAAAACAGATATAAAGTGACCGTTACTGCTGTTAAAGGATAACGAAGTCTGCTGCGTTTCTTAAAACAATAACCGCACAGTAAAAACAGCATTACAATAATACCGCCGGGCGGCAGCAGCCAGCCCGAAATAAACTTATGTACATACAGCATATTACTTACATTCCTTCACCAGCATCTCATACATCTGTCTGAAAATCTCCGGCTGTAAATTGATCTTATTTAAAATCGTATAACGCTTACGGACTTCTTTGGCAAACATCCAGGCTTTGATAAATTCTTCTTCAGTAATATTCAAAGTTTTTGGGCTAACGGAAATATCGTAAGCTTCCAGAAAATCCAGCAGAATATGATGGTCACGTCCCTGAAGACGGCAGGCTACGACACTGCCAAGAGCTACCAAAATACCATGTGGGATATTATGCTCAAAAAAGCTCATCCATAGCGTGACAGAATAAATGTTCCGACCCGCTGCAAGGACGTGAATTACCAGCTATCTGCATCGCCAGTCCGCTCAAGACCAGTGACTGAGCCAGCATTTGAATCCCGGGAACTGTCGTCAGTGATTTAGCTTCAGAATATAAAAGCGAAGTAAACGCCGTTTCAGAAAGCATATAGGCAAAATCGTTAGGACGATCGCTGTTTTCTTCACAACCCAGCTTCCAATCATACAGTGCCGTATAATTACTGATCGTATCACCGACACCGGCTTTCATCAAAAGCCTCGGCGCGTCAAAAACAATATCAGTATCGATCAATAATCCGTCAGGAATTTTAGAAGTAAAAGAATGTTTGCGGCCGTTTTCTGCAAACAATACGGAAACAGGAGAGGCAACGCCGTCATTGCTAAGTGTAGTCGGTATCGCTATATAAGCTACGTTGGCAACAAAAGCAGCATACTTGGCCGTATCCAGTGCTGTACCGCCGCCCAAACCAATGATCAGGCTGATATTGTTCATTGCTACCTTTTTAGCAACATCAACAGCAAAATCAAAGGAACTCTCCTGAACGGTAATGATTTCAAAATCCAGTAACTGTTTCAATAGAACAACGACTTTTTTCTCTAAAGTCTGTAAAAGTCCGTCTGTCGTTAAAATCAAAGTTTTGGTATGAATAAGTTTAGGCATATATAAACTTAGATTTTTATTGAGGTCCTGAACTGCGTTTTCTTTGACCTGCATAAACAACGGCAAGGAATAATTACTCATCATTTAACCTCCCGGCGTAGTTTTATTAGCATATTATCTATTCCCTATTATATAGCAAAATCATTGTTACTAACAGCATTATTACTAAAACAAAACAATATTTTACAAAACTCTGTCACCTTAACAGGAAAATAAAAAGCCTGCCGAAAAGGCAGGCTCTGATACTCAAAATTATTTACGGATACCAAGTTTAGCAATGATAGCGCGATAACGTTCGATATCTTTAGCCATCAGATAGTTCAGCAGACCACGACGTTGACCAACCATTTTCAACAGGCCGCGACGGGAATGATGATCTTTCTTGTGTTCTTTCAGATGCTCGGTCAAATATTTGATGCGTTCGCTCAAAACAGCGATTTGTACTTCCGGAGATCCGGTGTCGCCTTCATGACGTGCATTTTCAAGAATGAGTTGTTGTTTTCTTTCAGCTGTTAACATTGTAATTCCTCCATTTTTTTATAATCCCCAAAGCATAGAGGTCGTTGGAGAAGCGAGCATCCAAGCCTTGGTTGAAGTACTTATGTAGTATACCACACTTGACTTTTAAAGACAACTATTTTTTGTAACATTGGAAATAGTTTTTAATATTTTCGCGGTCTTCAGTAATACGTGCTTTCAGCTCATCGATACTGGCAAACTTTTCTTCACCACGTATATATTTATAAAAGTAAACAGTGATCTCCCTGCCATACAGGTCGCCTTTAAAATCAAACAGATTTACCTCCAGACGTGCATGCTCCACATCGCCAAAAGTAGGGTTATTGCCGATATTGGCCATACCGAAATACAGTTTATCGCCTACCTTGACCTTGACCGCATAACCACCAGTTGCCGGCACAGCAGTTTCACTGCGCTGCAGTTCGATATTCGCAGTTGGAAAACCAATTGTCCTGCCGCGCTGCGCCCCATGCGTAACTATACCGGTGAGCGCATAAGCACGCCCCAGCATCTGATTAGCATGCTCCACATGCCCTGCCTGGATCAGACTTCTGATGCCAGTACTGCTGATAACGTTTTTACCGCATTTGACCAGTTGCCTGATAATCACGGTAAAGTGATCGTGCAATCCGGTACGCTGCAAAGTATCTGTTTTACCGCTGCCTTAAAAAACCATAGCTGAAATTTTCACCTACTACTAAGCATCGATAATTAAATACAGCCAGTTTTTTCAAAAACTCATCCGGCGATAATCCGGCTAAATCATGATCAAAAGGTACGTTCACCAAAATATCAACGCCTAATTTTTCCAGGTATTTTATTTTTTGCTGCTGCGTAATAATTCGCACTGGCACTAAATCAGGCTTGATCAGGGATAAGGGATGATTGCTGAATGTAAAAACAATCAGCTTCAAACCATGCTTTTGGGCATAATCACGTGCTGTTTTTATAATATCCTGATGACCTAAATGCAGCCCATCAAAAGTTCCCAAAGCAATAACACTGGGACTATATTCAGTTTTCACAGCTTCTAATGAAGTAATGATTTCCATATCTGCCTCAATCTAAATCATTTCCGCATCTGCTTGAAATTGTTTCAATATTTTTTCAGCTTTAACGAGCTCGGACTCTGCACTGCCAATGCCAAGAAAATCACCTGTAATCGTTTTCAAGCGGTATGTACCGTTTGAAATGCCTCGCACAGTGGTCTTTACCCCCTGAGTAATCCGCAGCGCCTGCTTATCTGTCAAAACCAGTTCCTGTAAATCCTGCACTGCTGCTTCGGCAGGAAGCAGATAAGCATACGGTGCAGCGGCAATTTCTTCCAGAGTTTTGGCCTCTGACAGGTAAAAATCTCCTACCTGTTTGCGTAATAAAAAGCTCATTGTGCCGCACATACCAAGTTCTGCCGCAATATCTTCCAGCAAAGTCCTTACATAAGTTCCTTTTGAACATACAATATCAAGTGTTAAAGAAGTACCAGTTTTATGAAGCAGCTCTAAAGCATCAATAGTAATGCTCCGTGCTTCCCGTTCAACTTCAATCCCCTGCCGTGCCAGCTGATAAAGCTTCTGACCATCTTTTTTTATAGCAGAGTACATGGGCGGAATCTGTTTTTGTTCACCGATAAATTTTTTGCAGAGTTTCTTGAATTTCGGCTTCAGTAACAACACGAACCTCTGAACTGGCAATGATCGTACCACTGTCGTCTCCTGTGTCTGTCTTGATACCGAATTTCAGTTCAGCCCGGTAATTTTTACGGCCTTCGACTGCATATTCCAACAGCCTTGTTGCCGTACCGATAAAAACAGGCAGTACTCCCGCGGCATCAGGATCAAGTGTGCCGCCGTGTCCGATTTTCTTAGTTTGCAAAGTCCTGCGCAGAAAGCCGACCACATCGTGAGACGTCATTCCACAGGGCTTGAGTACATTCAAAATGCCTGATGTCATACTAATTTTTCCTTTAAGGCTTTCAAAAGCTGCTGCTGCGCTTCAGGTAAAGAGGCTTCGATAGTACAGCCTGCCGCGCGCAGATGACCGCCGCCGCCGAAGGTAATAGCGATTTCAGAAACATCAAGGTTACGAGACCGCATACTGACACGGGTAACAACTTTTTCCACAGCTTTAAACATAATAGCAACTTCGACGCCTTCAATATACCTTGGATAAGAAATGAAGGTATCTGTATCAACATCTTTGTCATACATTTCGTTATTAATAGAAATATATGCAATTTTACCATCAGCATCAAAGGTCAATGTTTCCAGAACCTTTGTCAGCATCTCGATATTAGAGCGCGGCTTAATCTCCATACTGTCAGAAATTTCATTGGGTTTTACCCCTATTTCCAATAAAGCTGCAGCTATCCGCATCGTTTTCGGCATCGTATTAGAATATTTGAAAGAACCGCAGTCCGTATACAGCGCCGTATAGATACACGTTGCCATCTCCAGATCCACTTCAACTCCTAATGTATCAATCAACTCATACATAATTTCACCGGTAGCAGCCGCAGCTGTATCAAGATACAAATAATCGGCATATTCGGTATTAGAAATATGATGGTCGATATTGAGTGTTTTAGGAGCACTGACACACTGTGACACGTTACCGGCTCTATCTAAAGAACTGGCGTCGATCACGACTAACAGATCCGCAGCTATCCGCTCATCATTTTGAAAACGGACAAAGCTTTCGATACCGGGTAAAAATTTATAGACCTTTGAGCATTTCATCATCAACAGTCACAATGACATCTTTCCCAAGCTTCTGCAAAGCTTTCATCGAAACTCAAAGCAGAGCCCAGCGTTATCACCGTCTGGGCTCACATGAGAACATAATACTATTTTATTGGCAGCCTGCAGTAAAGCGGCTGTTTCCTGCAGGGAACAATGCTTACTCATGCGAGGGACCTTCCTCTTCTTTAATTTTCTTCAGCAAATCCCTCGATATGTGCACTATACTCCATCGAAGTATCTTTTACTAAAATCAAATTAGGAGCAAAGCGGAGCGAATCCGCTTTGCTATTTCCGTACGCATAAAGCCAAGTGCTTTATTCAATCCCTGCCAGGCGGCTTCATGATCCTTTTCCGGACCATAAAGGCTGACATATACTTTAGCAATGCTCATATCGTCAGTAAGCTCAACACCGGTAATGGTAACAAACTGGATCCGTGGATCTTTGATATCCATCAGCAGCATTTTACTAAGCTCCTGTTTGATTGCTTCCTGTACTTTTTCTACTCTTAATCTAGCCATAGTTCACCTATTCGACGGCGACTTCTTCCATAGTGAAGACTTCGAACACGTCGCCTTCTTTCAAATCGCGGAATTTTTCCAAAGTAACACCGCATTCATAGCCTGCAGCGACTTCCTTCACATCGTCTTTGAACCGTCGTAAAGTGTCGATTTCGTCTTCGTTGATGACGATACCGTCTCTAACTACGCGCACTTTAGAAGTATTGGTGATCTTACCTTCCAGCACATAGCAGCCAGCAATCAGCATTTTCGAAATAGTGATCATCTGACGAACCTCTACACGGCCCTGGATAGTCTCCTGGAATTTCGGTGCCAGCATACCTTTAATAGCAGCTTCAACGTCATTCAAAGCGTCATAAATAACACGGTAAGTACGAACATCTACCTTCTCTGCTTCCGCTGCTTTACGGGCGTTAGCATCAGGACGAACATTAAAGCCGATAATGAGGGCATTGGCGGCCGAGGCCAGCATAACATCGGACTCGGTAATAGCACCTACACCAGCATGTACAACAACGACTTTAACTTCGTCATTTTTTATATTCTGCAAAGAAGAACGCAAAGCTTCGATAGTACCTTGAACATCGGCTTTAACGACGATATTCAGGTCTTTAATCTCGCCCTCTTGAATACGTTGGAACAAATCATCCAGCGAAACTTTGGAATTCTGCTGAATTTCTTCAATACGTTTTTTCGCAACACGCTTTTCAGCAACACTGCGGGCAATCTTTTCATCAGTAGAATCAAGAATATCACCGGCCAGCGGCACATCGTTTAAGCCTAAAACCTCTACAGGCGTAGAAGGCAGTGCTTTTTTGACTTTTTCACCACGGTCATTGACCATTGCACGCACCTTGCCATAAGCAGTACCGGCAATAATAGTATCACCGATCTGCAAAGTGCCGCGCTGAACTAAAACAGTAGCGACAGGGCCGCGGCCTTTATCAAGCTGCGCTTCAATAATCGTACCATGAGCAGGCAGACTTGGATTAGCTTTCAGATCCTGCATTTCTGCAACCAGCAGAATCATTTCCAACAGTTCGGAAATACCTGTTTTCTGATGTGCGGAAACCGGAACCATGATAGTATCGCCGCCCCAGTCTTCCGGGATCAGCTCATGCTCAGCAAGCTGCTGTTTTACATGATCCGGATTAGCTCCGGGACGATCCATTTTATTAATGGCAACGATAATAGGTACCTTCGCTGCTTTTGCATGGTTAATAGCTTCGAGCGTCTGCGGCATAACACCGTCATCTGCAGCAACTACCAAAATAGCAACATCTGTTACCTGTGCTCCACGCGCACGCATAGCTGTAAAAGCTTCGTGACCGGGAGTATCAAGGAAAACAATCTTTTTGCCCTGATAATTAACCTGATAAGCACCGATATGCTGCGTAATACCGCCAGCTTCTCTTGCTGTAACATTAGCCTTGCGAATAGCGTCAAGCAGAGAAGTTTTACCATGGTCAACGTGACCCATAACAGTGATTACCGGCGGCCTCGGCAAACGTTTAGCCGGATCATCTTCCACTTCAGGAATTTCAGTCGGATCCTCTTCAGGCGGTAACGCGGCAACTTCGACATCAAATTCACTGCCGACCAACAATGCCGTATCAAAGTCGATATCCTGATTGATAGTAACGATCACGCCCAACATGAACAAAGATTTGATAACTTCGCTGACTTCACGTTTCAGCAGGTTGGCAAAATCTTTGACATTGATAGTTTCGCCGATCTCTACATAAGTAGGTTTCTGAACCTCTACTACAGGCTGCTGCACGCGCGGAACATTATTATTGCCGCCCTGGCGTTTATTACTGCGTCCCATATGATTATTACTGCGGTTAGGACGGCTGTCTTTAGTTGCATAAGAACCTTTGATCTGCGGTTTATCTTTACGGGCATTTTTATTAAAAGGTTTATTATTGGCACCAGCAGGACGAGCAGTATTGGCCTGCGGACGCTGTGCACCGGTACCGCCTTGCTGCGGACGTGCATTATTATTGTTATTCATATTTCCCTGTTGCGGGCGCGCATTACCCTGCTGCTGCGGGCGCGCTGCGTTAGCATTATGCTGACCAGGCTGCTGCCCGCGCGGGCCTATATAAATGCCCCCCTGAGGACGCTGCTGCGGTCTGTTTCCCTGCTGCGGGCGTTGTCCCTGTTGATTATTGGGACGATTTTGCGTATTAACGCCCTGGTTAGGACGGTTTTGATTAAACCTCTGACCTTGATTTTGGGTATTAGGACGTTGCCCATGCTGTTGCTGTGGGCGCTGACCTTGTTGGTTGTTAGGACGATTCTGCTGGCTGATGCCCTGATTAGGACGGTTTTGACCTGCGTTCTGCCCCTGCTGATGATTAACGGCAGCAGGACGCGGACCCTGATTGTTGGGACGCTGACCCTGTTGTTGCTGCGGACGCTGTGTATTCGCAGCGGAATTCGGTTGAGTTTGCACCTGCTTCGGAGCAGCTTCAGCCTGCTTAACCGC